>MTLC01000257.1_pt1 | contig 67069 bp, 70 predicted proteins | sample 1982451 | NCBI WGS metagenome assembly MTLC01 (sample SAMN05710165, study PRJNA340218) | biofilm metagenome | isolation source: sample SPH anode biofilm adapted to +100 mV | place: USA | collected 2012-02-03 | reverse complement strand
CGGCGGCTCCAGCCCGAGCCGCTCCAGGATGAAGCGGGTCTGTGGGTTGGGCGCGCCGGCCATGGCAGCGGTCACGGCGGTATGTCCCTGCATCCGCTTCAGTGTCGCATAGGCCATGGCCGCCGCAACGGAATCGGTATCCGGATTGCGGTGCCCGATGACATAGATCTGCTTGCCCATCTCTCCTCCCCTGAATGCCAAACCAACTGCAATTCCAGGCAGTATAGGGAGCCGGGCACCGCTTGTCAAACGGCATCGCCCGAGGAAACCTCTCCCTGAAGCGCCCGGCGTGATTGCCCGGCCCGGCGCCGTTTCATCGGGGCGCTCCCGGATCAGCCTGCCAGTTTGGCCGCTATTTCCGCAACATGCCGCCCCTGGAAGCGGGCTGCAGCCAGTTCATTGTCGCTGGGGAGCCGCTCCCCCTTGCCGCCGGCGATGGTGGAGGCGCCATAGGGGCTCCCGCCGGTGATTTCGTCGATCCGCATCTGGCCGGCAAAGGTATAGGGGAGCCCGACGATCACCATACCCTGGTGCAGGAGGAAGGTATGGAAGGTGAGGATGGTCGACTCCTGGCCGCCATGCTGGGTGGCGGAGCTGGTGAAGACGCTCCCGACCTTGCCGACCAGCCCTCCGGTGAACCAGATCTGCCCAGTTGCATCGAGAAACTGGCGCATCTGGCCACACATGTTGCCGAACCTGGTCGGTGTGCCGAAGATGATCGCATCGTAACCGGTCAGCTCTTCGATGGTGCAGACCGGCACATGGGCGAGCCCCTTCTGCGCCTCCAGGGCACCCATCTTCTGTAGCACCTCCGGAGGCAGCGTCTCCGGAACCCTGCGCAGGACGGCACGGGCGCCCGCCACCTCCCTGACCCCTTCGGCAACAGCCTCGGCCATCCGGTGGATATGGCCATACATGGAGTAATAGAGCACGAGAACGTTCATGATTCTCTCCTTTCCTGGAGCCTCAATCCGTGACAGATGCCGGGTCGACGAAGCGACTGTGCCCGAGAACCAGCCGCTGTAGGCGAAATGGAGCGTCAACCGGCCTGCCTGTCTGAGCCCGTCTGGGTGAGTTGCGGGCCGGTAGCGGAATGAGCCGTACAGCGGCGGTTCGAGCGGCACGCGGAGCGTAGCGGCCCGGCAGTCGTCACGGATTCACATGGAGGACAATCGTAACCTCTGACACTATCTTACAGCGCGCCAAAGCCATTGCAACCGAACCTCTCTCATTGGCCAATGGGAGAATATCATTGGAAAAATTTCACCACTCCTGATATAGAGCTTTACAAATCGGCAATCTATTCCACAATTCCAACAGTATCATCCCAGTGCGCGACAATGCCGCCAGCCCCCGACACTCGGACCGGCATGCGGAATCCCGGCTGGCATGAGGAGGGAAATGCGATGCGATATCTGCCCCTGGCGGCAACAGTGTTGTTCTGCACGATCCTGAACGGCTGCTCCACCCCTCAGGGCATCTACAACGGGCGCGACGATATCATGGGGATCTATGCCGTCGGGTCAGACGGGAAGGTCTTCGACCGGAGCGACAGAAACGCCCGGATCGCCCTTGCTTCCGCCAACCGAACGATCCTGGAGACAAAATACGGCACGGAGCAACAGTTCCTGAGACGGAAAGGGGTCCCGCAACTCGGACTGTCCCTGTCGGGCGGCGGTACCCGCTCGGCCTCCTTCAGCATCGGTGTGCTCAAGGGGCTGACCGAACTCGGGGTAATGTCCGGGGTCGACATGGTTTCGGCGGTCTCCGGCGGGGCCTACGCAACCTACTGGTACTTCACCCAGAACTGTTACCTCAATCTCCCCGCCGGGGGTGCAGGCGCGTTCTGCGACCCGGCCGACCGCAACGACGAGGATCTCAGGCTGCTGGAGAAGGCCAGGAACAGCTTTACCCCCGACATCATCTTCGCCGCCTGGAACGACCCGTCCAACGGCACATCACAGCAAGAACGGAGCAATATCCGCGATCCCAATGACTATCGCTTCCAGCTCGCCCTGGAGGGAAGCTCGGACATCCTCACCTACCAGAAACGGGAGGGGATCGTCGGCTCGCTGCAAAACGCCTCCCAGCAGGCCGGCAATATCTTTACCCATAGCCTGATCACCCCCTTCCACTGGCTCTTCAACGGCCTCTTCGACTGGGACGTCAACCTCAACCCCTACCGCAGGTACTACCAGAACGGTCTGGAACGGACCTACGGACTCGTCCCCCTCACCTATGACTATAACCATTATGCCAACGACACCTCCCTGGTCTTTGCCGTCAATCAGCAGTACAGCCTCTCCAACCCGAACGAGCCCTTTCAGAACAGATACGATTCCCACGCCATCCGCTTCCCCCGCATCAATGCCCAGCAGGTCCCGCTCTCCCGCATGGCCGGCTATCTCAGGGCAAAAAAGGAGGAAGGGAAACCGCTCCCCTTCTTCATTATCAACACCACCGGCGGGTTTAGTCGTGCCTTCAAGAAGTTCAGCTCGGAAAAAAACCGGGAGGTCTGCGCCGCAAAACGTGAGGTATGCAACGCCGAGCCGCCACCAAAGGCTGGGCGCTGCAGCAACTACTGCGCCGAGAGCGAGGAGGTCTGCCTGCAGCGCAGGATGAGCAACGCCCTTTTCGAGTTCACCCCGCTCTGGTACGGCTCCAACCTGGTCGGATATTACCCCGTCGATTCCGCCCCCGAGCCGGTAAGCTTCTCCCAGGCGGTTGCCATCTCCGGGGCCGCAGTGGACAGGCAACAAGAGGCGGTCGACATCGCCGGAAACAGCCAGGGCTCGTCGGCCACGGTCGAGGCGGCAATGGATCTCCTGAATGCGGACATCGGCTACCGGATCTCCAACCCCAGGACCAACGGGTTCGTCCAGGTCCTGCACAAGGTCATGCCCTTCCCCCTCTATTACCTCCTCGATGCAGTGGAAGGGGACAGCGGGGCAGCGCTCCACCTGAGCGACGGCGGGCACACCGAAAACCTGGGGGCCTTTTCCCTGGTGCGCAGGGGGGTGAAGAAAATCATCATCGTTGATGCCGAACAAGACAACCGGTCGACCTTCAGCTCGGCGCAGCGGCTCAAGGTCCAGTTGAAGAAGGAGCTGGGGCTGGAGATGTCCTTCGACCAGGTGAAAACCGTGGATGTGTTCCATACCCCTCTTGAACAAGCGGTTTTTTTGGGAAAGATCAAAGGGCTCGTGGGGGAAAATGGTGCAGAAGAAGACCTGGAACTCTTGTATATCAAGCTTTCCATGGACCGGAACAGGCTGCAGCCCCCCGGCCATAACGACTCGATCCATTACCCCTTCTCGGTAACCGGTTATCAGGTACGGGACGAGGATTTCCCCCACAACTCCACGGTGGATGTCTTTTTCAGCCCCGAGCAATACCGCGCCTACCGGGACCTGGGATACAGCATGGTCATGGGGAACCGGGAGAAGATCCGTGCCTTTGCTACCGGCGGGAAAGCCCCGTGACGACGCTGCTCCAGGAGGGATAGCCATGAGCCGGAATGAGACGAAACCGTTACTACTGGTGGCCCTGGGGGGAAATGCGCTGATCCGTCCCGGTGAGGCGGGAACCGCCGAGGAACAGCTCGCCAACCTGCAGGGACCCATGCGCCAGCTTGCTGGGCTGGCAGATCCGTTCAGGCTGATCATTACCCACGGCAACGGCCCCCAGGTGGGCAATCTCCTGCTGCAGCAGGAGTGCGCACCGGAAGTCCCCCGCCTCCCCCTGGAGATCCTGGTTGCCCAGACCCAGGGGCAGATCGGCTACATGATCGAATCGACACTCGACTCGGCCCTTGCCGAGGCAGGCCTGAAGAAAAACCTGGTCAGCCTGATCAGCTATGTGGTGGTGGACGAACAGGACCCCGCCTTTGCCGCGCCCACCAAGCCGATCGGCCCCTGCTACAGCGCCGAACGGGCAGCAGCACTCCCTTTTCCCACTGTGGCGACCCCCTGCGGCTTCCGGCGGATCGTGGCTTCACCTCAGCCGTTGACCGTGGTGGAAAAGGAGGAGATCCGCAGACTGATGGAGATGGACTTCATCGTCACCTGTTGCGGCGGCGGCGGAATCCCGGTTATCAAAGAAGGACGGGCCTTTCACGGCGTCGACGCCGTGATCGACAAAGACCTGGCCAGCGCCTGCCTGGCGGCCGAGATAGGGGTGGATATCCTGGTGATCGCCACCGACGTGCCAGGGGTGGCACTGGGGTTCGGTACGCCGGAGGAGCGCTATCTCGACCGGATGACCCTGGCGGATGCCAGGCGCCTGCTGGCGGCCGGGCTGCTCCCTGCCGGCTCAATGGGCCCCAAGGTGGAGGCCATGACCCGGTTTCTCGACAACGGCGGGAAGCGGGGGGTGATCTGCCACCTGGACCGGATCGCGGCAGCCGTGGCAGGAGAAGCGGGAACGCAGTTCATCGGAGACTGATGCGGAGGATCGACATGGAACAGGCAGGAGAGCACAAGCCCCCCCACCACGGCAACGGCGCGGACCCCACCCGGGTGATCATCATGGGCGCCGCGGGCCGCGATTTCCACAACTTCAATTGCTGCTTCCGGTCGAACGGAGCCTACCGGGTCGTGGCCTTCACCGCGGCCCAGATCCCCTACATCGACCGGCGAAGGTACCCCGCAGCACTGGCCGGGCCGCTCTATCCGCGGGGCATCCCGATCCACCCGGAAGAGGAGCTGCAGGAGCTGATCCGCCGGCACCGGGTCGAGCAGGTGGTCTTTTCCTACAGCGACATCTCCCACCAGGAGCTGATGCATACCGCCTCGGCGGTCCTCTCCTGGGGAGCGGACTTCCGACTGCTAAGCCCTCCGGCCACCATGCTCCGGAGCAGGCGCCCGGTCGTCTCGGTCTGCGCCGTCCGTACCGGCTGCGGCAAGAGCCAGGTGGTCCGCTATCTCTGTCAGATCCTGCTGGAAAAGGGGATCAAGCCGGTGGTCGTCCGTCACCCCATGCCCTACGGCGACCTGGTGCAGCAGGAGGTGGAACGCTTCGTCGAATCGGCAGACCTGGAGCGCTACCAATGCACCATCGAGGAACGGGAGGAGTACGAACACCTGCTGGAATGCGGCGCCGTGGTCTACGCAGGGGTGGACTACGGAAAGATCCTGAAGAGAGCCGAAAAAGAGGCCAGGGTCATCATCTGGGACGGCGGCAACAACGACCTCCCCTTCTACCGGCCTGACCTGGAGATCGTGGTGGCAGACCCGCTCCGGCCGGGGCACGAGACATCCTACTTCCCCGGCGAGGTGAACCTGCGCCGGGCCTCACTGATCGTGGTGAACAAGGTGAATGCCGCGCTCCCCGCCGATCTGGCGCAGGTCGAGGATGCCATCCGGAGAACGAACCCTCAAGCAACGGTGGTGCGAACGGCATCGCTGGTCTCCTGCGCTGAGGGGGAACGGGCACGGGGGAAGCGGGTGCTGGTGATCGAGGACGGGCCGACCGTGACGCACGGTTCCATGCCTGCCGGCGCCGGACTGGCCGCCGCGCGGCAGTTCGGTGCAGCCGAGGTCGTCGATCCGCGACCATGGGCGGTCGGATCGCTCAAAGAGGTCTATGCCCGCTACCCGCATATCGGCAGCGTGCTCCCGGCCATGGGCTACCGGCCGGAACAGGTTGACGACCTGTCAGCGACCATCGATCAGGTCCCGTGCGACCTGGTGCTGGCGGCAACCCCCATCGACCTGGCGCAACTGGTCACAAGCAGGGAACCGATCCTGCGGGTCGGCTACGCGATTGCGGAAATCGATGGTACCCCGTTGCGGGACGCCTTTCTCCGCTTTCTCACCGCCTGCGACCCCGGCAAAACGGCGCCGGAAGCCAGATGAGCACACCCTGTGAAGCAGCACCCGGCAAGGCTTCGCAGGGCATGCTCGTTTGACACGGACAGCGGGCAGGCGTACTATAAACATGTAAGAGTGATCATTGACAAAGCGACGGTACCCAGGCAGCGCCTGACGCGCAGTGACGGCCTCATCCGCCTGAGCGTGAAAACCTCTTCAAAAAGGTGGAACTGAAGGGCCACTCTCCGCAAGGTCCCCTAAGGAGCGTGCGGGAAGCCTCCCGATACTAACACCGGCGGATAAGGAAAGAGTGCCGAGTAGGGTACCGCCCAAAAAAGCAAAAGCCCGGAAGCGATTCCGGGCTTTTGTGCGTTTCAGGATAGGCTGTTGCCTGTTGCAGCTCCTGCCTTCTCAGCTCATCTCCCCTGCCGCGGCTGGGTGCTCCGGGAGGATGCGCCACCGCTGCGCTGGTTCGTGCCATGCTGTCGCGGCTGCTGCCCGCCACCCTTTGCCTGGCCGGGAGCAGCTCCCTTGCCGGGGAAAGAGGAGGCATTCTTCTTCGCCCCGGCCTGCTGACCACCACGCGGGGGTCTTGGAGCACGGGAGAATTCCACGTCGGAACGGGGTGCCGGAACTGCGTAGTCAAACCCTTCCAGGGTCCGCCGCTCGATGGTATCGTGCAGCAGGCGCTCGATGGCACGGACCATGGCACCGTCTTCGGCAGTTACCATGGTATAGGCGTCGCCGCTTTTGGCCGCGCGGCCGGTCCGGCCGATGCGGTGGATATATGCCTCCGGAGTATCAGGGATATCGTAATTGATCACGTGGGAAATGAGTGAAACGTCAATCCCTCTGGCCGCGATATCAGTTGCCACCAGGATCTGGTAGCTGCCGTCGCGAAAACCGTCCAGGGCCGCCTGCCGCTTGTTCTGGGAGAGGTTTCCCTGCAGGGAGGCTGCCCGGTAGCCGGCCTTTTCCAGCTGCTCGCCGAGACGCTTGGCCCGGTGCTTGGTGCGGGTGAAGACCAGCACTGATTCGGTATCGGTTTTACGCAGGATCTCCAGGAGCAGCGGGGTCTTCAGGTGCTGTGTCACAGGGTAGAGGGCATGGCTGACCGTGGTTGCCGCCGTGGTCGCCCCTACCTGGACCGTAACCGGAGCGCGGAGGATCTCCTGCGCCAACCCCCTGATCTCGGTCGGCATGGTGGCCGAAAAGAGCAGGGTCTGCCGGTCAGCGGGAAGGCGCTGCAGGATGCGCCGGATATCGGGGAGAAAGCCCATGTCGAACATCTGGTCAGCCTCGTCCAGCACCAGGACCTCAAGCCGCGAAAGGTCGATGTTCCCCTGGTTCAGGTGATCGAGGAGCCTGCCCGGACAGGCCACGACAATCTCCACCCCCCGCTTCAGCTTCTGCACCTGGGGCGAAACACCGACTCCACCGTAAAGCGTCATGCTCCGCAGGCGGGTCTCCTTCCCCAGCGCCTCGAAGGCTTGGTGGATCTGCTCTGCCAGCTCGCGGGTGGGGGCGACGACGAGCGCCCGGACCGTGCCCCGCGCCCCTTTCATCAGGCGATGCAGGATCGGCAGGGCAAAGGCGGCAGTCTTACCGGTACCCGTCTGAGCCAGCCCCATCACATCCTCTCCCTTGAGAACGGGGGGGATCGCCTGAAGCTGGATCGGGGTCGGTGTCTGGTAACCGGCAGCCTTGATGCCGGCTGCGACCCTGGGGTCGAAGTTGAATTGCTGAAAATGCATGAATCCTTCTTTCTGTGTTCCGTACGAAAAAAGCCCCGGAGATTTTCCGGGGCTTACGAATGATTGGTCGTCTTCTTCCGGGAACAGCGGTTGTAGTTGTATGACCCTATCAGCATGCAGGTACCATTGTCAAGGCATTCCTCGCGCAGTCATTTCTTCGGGTCTCCAGCCGCGTCAACGGCATGGTGCGGCACAACAGGACGATTACCCCCCGGAGAAGGCCGGACTTCCTTCAAAACCGCGCAGGCACGATTTTATGGCATCGGTGATGCTCTGCAGCTCTGTTCCGGCATAGCGGTTGCGCCCGGACTGCTTAGCCTGGTAAAGGCAGCGGTCCGCCAGCGCCACCACGTCGTTCCACCCTTTCCCCTTCGACCCCTCGGCTGCCTGGCAGGCTATCCCGCAACTCATGGTCAGCACCTTGTGGGTGCTCATCTGATGGGGGATGTGCAGTGCAGCAAGCCCCTCAAGCAGCCTGCCGACCAGGATCTCGGCCCCTGCCAAGGGGGTTTCCGGCAGGAGCAACAGGATCTCTTCGCCGCCATAGCGGTAGAGCCGGTCCGACTTGCGGATGCGGATCTGGAGATGCTCGGCGACCTTGCGCAACGCCATGTCCCCGGCCAAATGGCCGTAGCAATCATTATAGGCCTTGAAGAAATCTATGTCGAAGAGCGCCACCGAATAGTCCCTGCTGTAGCGGACCGACTGGGCGTGGGAATAAGCCAGATCGACCTCCATGGCGCGTCGATTGCCGATCCCCATGAGCGGGTCCACCATGGAAAGCGCCTTGAGCTTCTCGTTGGCCTCCAGAAGCTGCCTGGTCCGGGCGGTAATGGAGTGCTCGATGATCTCCCGCTGCTTTTCATATACCTGGAAATGCGACTTGGCGAGATCGGTCAGCGTCACCAGCCCTGACAGCTTGCCATCGCCATCCACCACCGGAACATGGCGCACGTTGCGGGAGGTGATCATGACCAGCGCATCGAACAGCGTGGTATCTTCGCCAACGGCAATCAGCGGGCGGGACATGACATCACGCACCTTCAATGCCCTGATGGAGCGATCGTCCCGTTCCGCCAGCAGCCGGATGAAGTCCCGTTCCGTGACGATCCCCACCGGGACATCCTCGTCGGTGACCACCATGCAGGAATAGTGGCTGGCGAGCATGGTCTGGATCACATCCATCAGGTCCGCAGCCGGCGGGGTAACGGCAACCTCGGTGGTCATCAGACTCTTCACGAAAATGTCTTGCATTGCAACCCTCCCAAACACAGAGCATTTCGGCTGAATTAAGCCGTCATTCCCGGAGCGGATTGCTGCCGGATTCTCAACTTATCGGTACTACCTGAAATTACAAAAGCACCATATGCATATTTTTTTTGCAGTAAAACAATTCTCCCATGCCGGGGATTCATCCTGCTGGTCGACAATGATTGCAGGAACTTGAAGCTGTTTCCGTGACACGGCAACGACCGTAGCAGGCAGAGGTGTACCTCCACGCTTACGACGCGACTTGTGTGCATAAAAAACGGCTGCCTTTGCAGGCAGCCGTCCATATCGAAACGCCTCTTTCGTGCGTTTTGGCCTTCATGCACTTACCCTATGGGATTGCCATGGGTTTCAACGTCATAGATGTTGATCAGAGTTTCGGCAGTGTAGGGGCAGACGTTGGTGCTGACGCCCGATTTACCTTCATGGACCCATTCCACATCGTCTCCCGTCTTCCCGTGCACCCTGTGAACGCGATCTCCGCTCACCCGTTTCACCTCTCCCCACATCTCGCCCATGGTCAGCAGTTCAAGGCCGCCGATCTCCTCATCATCCGCAACCTTATCGGCAAACCGGTCGATCAGGTCGTAATCGAGGAAATCGTCCTCTATCCGCCACCATTTCACGAACTCATGTTCGCTGCTCCGCCGTTCGTTCAACTCGTTCAGGATTTCTTTGCCTTTCATGGTACACCTCCTCGCGATTGCCCCCATCTCCAAGGGAGCACCGCCTCACTCACTTCGATCACTATGCTCCTGTAATAATTATAGATCAGTCGCAGGATTTTGGAAATCACTATCAGGTCGAATAATGTCCGCAGGCTGCGACGCCTATTTTCTTGATCTTGCGGCACGGAACGGCTAACCTGGCGCCTGTACCGCAACATGGGGTCCAAAACCCGGGAGGAAAACCATGTGGCAGGAGATTCTGGACAAGGTCCGTGAGGGGCAGGAGCAGCTCGACCGGATGGGCAGTGACTGGTGCAATGGCTATACTGCCGGAGGGGGGCGAATCTTCTGCGCGAAGGGATGCCGGAGCTGCTGCAATCTCGTGGTGAATGCCACCTTTCCCGAAGCTCGCCGCATCGCAGAAACCGTGACCGAACTGCAGGCCAAAAGGATCAGGACCCATGTGGAGCGTCTCCGGGCTTGCGTCCAGGGGGTCACTGACCTGAAAGCCTATCTCCGGCTGCATCGGCAGCAGATCGGCTTCTGCCCGCTCTTGGATGACGAAGGTGCATGCGGCGTCTACCTGGATCGACCCTTTTCCTGTCGCGCCCTTCTCTCCACCAAGGAGAGCCGCTGGTGCGGCGCGGACTTTGCCGCACTCTCCCCGGCGGAGAAGTCCGCATACATCGACAGCCTGGACCGGGCAGCGGTATCGTTTCCCCTCCATTACGTGGCAGCAACGCAGGATGAAGGGATGCGACAGGAATCCACCATCCTGCGGGAGATGGCGGTTCGCTTCGGGTGCTCGCTCTACGGTAACCTCCCGCTGCTCGTCCACCTCGAATACGAGCACGGGCTAAGCGAATGCCTCTCCCGTGGCGGGGATGCGGCCGAACGGCTGCTGGAAAAGGAAGGGGTTGCTTCGCCGTTTCTGCTGGTGCTCGACCATCGCCAGGACTGACGCGGGGACAAAAGAAAACGCCCCGCTGAAAAAGCCGGGGCGCCAAGAGTACATCGTCGACAGGAATAATTAGATTTTGGTGACGTTTGCCGCCTGCAGCCCTTTGGGGCCTTTGACGATTTCAAACTGAACCCTGTCGCCTTCGGCAAGGGACTTGAATCCGTTGCCCGTAATGGCAGAGAAGTGCACGAAAACGTCATCGCCCTGCTCCTGCTCAAGAAAACCGAACCCCTTGCTGTCGTTGAACCACTTTACTTTTCCTGTCGTCATGCCTCTTTCTCCTTCTGCTGCTTTGTGTAATGCACCCGTCAGGTGCGGGTGTCGCTGAAGCGCTTACGAACCGGCCAGACCCTTGTAATGCCCCGCCGGGAAAGAAATGCCCCTGGAAACTTTCAAAGTACCCCAAGGGCGAAATCTTCAAAAGATAGTGTATACTACCACACATTTTGCAATCTGGAAGCAAATAAACAGCAAGAACTCAAATATGCGACAAACAATCGACAGACTCCCCTGACTGAACCGGGTGAAATCCTCTCATGAAATGCTCAAGCAGCAGAGATACTGACTCACTTGCCAAGATCTGCCACTCTGATTATAGTGTCACTGATCGCCACCATGCGACAAGGAGGTTTGACTATGCCGGTATATGAGTTTTATTGCAGCGACTGTCACATGATCTTCAACTTTCTCTCTCGCCGGGTGAATACCGACCGGCAACCGGACTGCCCCAAGTGCGGCAGACCCGCACTGGAACGGCAGGTATCCCGCTTTGCCGTCTCGAAAAACCGGCCGGAGAATACCGGCGACGGGATGCCGGACATTGACGAGGCCCAGATGGAAAAGGCCATGCAGGCCATGGCCGGTGAAATGGAGGGGATGGACGAAAATGATCCCCGTCAGATGGCCCGACTCATGCGAAAACTGTCCGAAGCAACCGGCCTGAACCTGGGTGACGGCATGGAAGAGGCGATCAGGCGCCTGGAAAAGGGAGAAGATCCGGAAAAGATCGAAGCCGAGATGGGGGATCTGTTCGATGAGGAGAACCCGTTCGGCACGGGAGGAATCAAGGGGGTGCGCCGGAAGTACATCCCGCCGGCCCACGACGACACTCTCTATACCCTCTGAGAGCAGGAATAGGGTCGACGCATGGAAAGTTGCATGTATACCCAGCCTTGATACACTTATTCCTGAAGGCTTGCCTGACCGAAAGGAGGTTGGATCATGGCTACAACCACCAAGAGGACTGGAGAAAAAGGGAAACGGACGGCCCGCAGCACCAACCCCTACCAGGTGCAGGGAAGCGCAAAAGGGGCAACAGCCTGCATCGCATGCGGAGCAATCTACCGCAACAAGAGATGGTATCCCGTCGAAGAGGCCGGTAAGGGGGAAGGGGCCGGGACGCTCACCTGCCCTGCCTGCCGTCGGATCTCCGACAAGAACCCCGCTGGCATCGTCACCCTGAGCGGCACCTACCTGGCTGCCCATGAAACCGAGATCAACAACCTGATCAGGCACGCCGAAGCCACCACACTGGCCAAGAACCCGCTCGGCAGGATCATGACGACCTCCTCGGAAAAGGGGACCATCGTCATCTCCACCACCGAGAGCAAGCTGGCACAGAAGATCGGCCGCGACATCTTCAAGGCCCATGGCGGCGACCTGCACTACCGGTGGAGTTACGATCAGGACCTGGTGCGGGTGAACTGGTCGCGCGAGTGACGGGAAAAACGGCACATGCTATTCCCCGGCACGGTAAAGACCAAGAAACACGGCATGCTGCTGGATCAGCCTGCCGATGACGATGACCGCTGCAGAGACTGCGACGGGGCCTGCTGTAGGGCATTCCCGAGCGTCGACCTCTCATGGGGCGAGTACGAGCAGCTCAGGATGCTGGGTGCCACTCGCCTCCAGTTCTCCATCTTCGGCCCGCACAAGCTGATCATCGACAATGGCTGCGAATTCCTCGTCAATGGCAGGTGTTCCATCTACGCGCATCGCCCGGACGTCTGCCGGCGCTTCATCTGCACCGACGAATGACCGGTTCCCGCGGATCGCGCCTCTTTTCCGGGCTCTCCGGCAACGTGCTGGTGCTGGGTGTGGTGAGCTTCCTCACCGATGTCTCCAGCGAGATGATCTACCCGCTTCTCCCCCTCTTCCTTACCACGGTCCTGGGGGCCGGCCCCGCCTTTCTCGGCATCATCGAAGGGGTTGCCGAGTCCACCGCCGCATTCCTCAAGCTCTTCTCCGGGGTCGTGACCGACCGCACCGGCAACCGCAAGGGACTGGTGCTGTTCGGCTACGGGATCTCCTCCCTGGCCCGGCCCCTGGTCGCCTTTGCCGGGTCGGCCGCCGCGGTCCTCGCCATCCGCTGCACCGACCGGGTCGGCAAGGGGATCCGCACCTCGCCGCGGGACGCCCTCATCGTCGACTCCGTCACCCCCGACAGCCGCGGCCTGGCCTACGGCTTTCATCGCTCCATGGACCATGCCGGGGCCCTGGTCGGCCCCCTGCTGGCCTCCCTCATCATGTACACCCTGACCCGGGACCTGCGCACGGTCTTTCTCTGCGCCTTCATTCCCGGCATGCTGGCAGTGGCGCTCATCGCCGTGAAGGTCCGCGAGGTGCCGCGCCAGCTCCCTCTCACCAACCACCGTGCCGTGCTCTCCACCCTCCCGGCCGGCAGACTGCGGAACTACCTGGCCGCCATTGTCATCTTCACCCTCGGCAACTCCTCCGACGCCTTCCTCCTCCTCAAGGCCTCCCAGGCCGGGATGCCGGCGACGCGCATCGGCCTGCTCTGGTCCTTCTTCCACCTGGTCAAGATGGCCTCCTCCCTCCCCTTCGGCTCCCTCTCCGACCGGATCGGGCGGCAGAAGGTGATCGTCGCGGGGTGGGTGGTCTATGCCACTGCCTACGCCGGCTTCGCCCTGGCCGCGACCGAGGCGCAGATATGGCTCCTGTTCGGCCTGTACGGCCTCTTCTACGGATTCACCGAGGGGACGGAGAAGGCCTTTGTCGCCGATCTGGCCAGGGTCGAAGAGCGGGGGGCCGCGTTCGGCTGGTACCACTTCTGCGTCGGCATCGGCGCCCTCCCGGCTAGCATCCTCTTCGGCGCCGTCTGGCAGACCCTGGGAAGCCGGGCAGCCTTTGCCATCGGCGCCCTCCTGGCGTTGGCGGCCACCGTCGTCCTGGTGGCGGGGGTACGGCCGCAGCGGGACTGTACCAGCCGCTGATCGCCGCTCCCACCTCACCGCTGCCGGCCCTGCATGAAAAAAGGCCCGCGGGTGCGGGCCTTCCGGACGACAACGAAGGGAAGTGCGTCAGACGACCAGCACTCCGGCCCCGCGCAGTTGGCCGCTTCGCAGGGCATTTAGCGCCTCGTTTGCCTGCTCCAGCGGGAAGCTCTGCACCTCGGTATGCACCGGCACCCGTGGCGCCAGGGCCAGGAATTCCTCGCCGTCGCGGCGGGTCAGGTTGGCCACTGAACGCAACACCCGTTCCCCCCAGAGCAGATCGTAGGAGAAGGCCGGGATCTCACTCATATGGATGCCGCCGCAGACCACGATCCCCCCCTTGCCCACGGCCCGCAGCGCCAACGGCACCAATTCGCCGGCAGGGGCAAAGATGATGGCGCTGTCGAGCTCCTCCGGCGGCAGGGAGTGGGCGTCTCCGGCCCAGCAGGCGCCCATTTCCAGGGCAAACGCCTGGCCGTCGCGGTCGCCGGCACGGGTGAAGGCGTAGATCTCCCGCCCCTGCCAGCGCGCCACCTGGGTGACTATGTGGGCTGCCGCACCGAATCCGTAGATCCCGAGCCGGCGCCCCTCGCCGGCCATGACCAGCGACCGGTAACCGATAAGACCGGCACAGAGGAGCGGCGCAGCCTGCAGATCCGGGTACCCCTCCGGGATGGGGAAACAGAACCGGGCATCGGCAACCAGGTACTCGGCAAATCCGCCGTTGCGCTGATACCCGGTGAAGATCGCCTGGTCGCAGAGATTCTCCCGCCCTTCGCGGCACTGGCGGCAACTCTGGCAGGTCCCCCCCAGCCAGGGGATGCCCACCCGAGCACCAACGGCCGGCATTGCCGGGCCAGCCCCGCACGCAACGACCCTCCCCACCACCTGATGACCGGGGATAAGCGGCAGACGCGGTTCCGTCAACTCGCCATCGACGATGTGCAGGTCGGTGCGGCAGATGCCGCAGGCGCTGACACGAACCAGGACTTCACCAACGGCCGGTTCGGGAACCGGCATCTCTCGCACGACCAGCGGGGTACCGCTCTGCTCCATCACCATGGCTCGCATGAGGATCTCCTTCAAGGGCAACGGTTCCGGCCTCGATGCGGCCGGTACAACCCTGCTCAGCAGCAACAGGTGCAGGGATTCTATACCACCCCCCGCATCCTGCGCAACTGTTTGAATATGCGCTCATGAACGGCAACCGCAAATAATGCTTGACCATACCCACCCCGCTTCGGGTACAAAGAAACCATCACATCACTCTCGCCCCGGCAGAGTGCAACCCGGATCAACTACGGACAGTCACGATGACCACCCCCATTGCGGAAGACAACAACGAATCATTTTCCCTCTGCAGCGCGTGCGGCGGCGAATGCTGCCGGACCAAGCCGGGGATCGAGTCGCCGGAACGTTTCATCCTGAACGGCGACCTCGAAGAGGAGCTCTGCCGGGCGCTCGCATCGGGGGAATGGGTCCTTGACCGGCACATGGGGCTTCCCGTAACCGCCGAAACGGCAGGGATTCCCGACCGGATGGACCGGATCACCCTCTACCCGCGGCCGGCAACGGTCGATGAGCGGGCCAAGGGATCCGTCCTGGCCGGGGAAGGTGGCGGGATCTGCACGTTCCTTCAGGAGAACGGCTGCCGGCTCTCCTTCAGCGAAAGACCCCGGATGTGCAGGGCGCTGGAGCCGGATGGCAACTTTCACTGTACCACCGGCTGGGGCAGGCCCGACGCGGCCCTGGCCTGGTTTCCCCTGCAGGAATTGATCGGCCGTATCCTCAACCGGCTGCAGGAAGACCGCTTTCGTCAACCGTAGCGGCTTCAACCCCAAAAAGGCATGCAAACGGCCCTCTCCCGAGTGATTCCACGCAGATCGTATACACTTCATCTTGACCTTGCCCCCTCTCTGTGGTAAAACCCGTTCGTTAAAATTATCTTAAAGGAGGCAGCATCGTGAAAAAAGTATCTCTCGCACTCGCCACCGTCCTGGCAGGCGCCCTTTCCTTCGGGGTGGCCCTGGCATCTTCTCATGCACCGGCACCGGCTATCACACCGGCGGAATCGTTGCAAAAGCTCATGGACGGCAACAAGCGCTATCTCTCGAACCAGATGACCGGCGTCAAGTCCGGCGATGCGGCTGCCCGCACGAAGCTCGCCGGCGGCCAAGCACCCTACGCCATCATCCTCTCCTGTTCCGATTCCCGCGTCCCCCCCGAACTGATCTTCGATGACGGGCTGGGCGAGATCTTCGTCATCCGGGTCGCCGGTAACGTCGTCGATCCGGTCGTCCTGGGGAGCATCGAATATGCCGCCGAGCACCTGGGGACCCCCCTGATCATGGTCCTTGGCCACGAGCGCTGCGGCGCGGTTACGGCGACAGTCAATGCCAAGGGGAAGGCGGACGGCAACATCGGCTCCATCGTCAAAGCAATCGCCCCGGCCCTGAAGAAGGCGGAAGCCGCAAAGAAAGGCGCAGCAAAGGATAAGGCTCAGTTCGTGGAAACCGTCATCGACGAAAATACCAAACTGGTGAAGGCCAACCTGACCAAGCAGTCCAAGGTCCTGGCGCACCTGGTAAAAGAAGGAAAGATCAAGATCGTAACCGGGAAATACGACCTGGACGACGGCGTCGTTTCCGTTGTGGAAGGCCTCTAGCAGTCGATTGGTGGATCGCAGAAAAGAAAGGGCCTGCTCTCCGGAGCAGGCCCTTTCTACGTTTAGCAGGTTGTTCAACAACCTGTAGGCGCCGGCAGCGTGCCGGCTATCCTTTCAAACGGACACACAGGTCATCGAAGACCTTCCCCCCCACCTTCAGTTCCACCGGCTTGCCATTCTCCTGAAAGCCGATGGTAACAATCCCGCCCAACAGCTGATTCTCCATCTCGGCAAAGAGCACTGCGCGGGGGTCGAGGAACAGGTTCCCCGACTGGAGAAACCCCCTGCCGAGCAAGTCGGCGGCAAATGCTTCCTGTTCCGCCCGGGAGACCCTTTTGAACAGCTGCTTGCGGATGGCTCCGCTGTCAAACCAGGCATCGATCATCCGGCTGTCGTCGGTTACCAGGGGGTTTTCCGCAGGAGTGGTCAATTGGGCCGCCACAATCCGCCCCGTATTGATGTAGCGCATGGTTCTCTCCTTTCGCCGTATCGCTTCTGCGAACCGCTGCTGACACCGTCTGTGCAGCCAATTCTACTCTAATGAGCCCTAAATACAAGGCTTCACAACTGCCATATTATGCGGTATCTTTAACATTGCGGATATTATTCGACAAATCGTTAAATTTTTCTTCATTGGTGCCGATATGCAGTACGTACCCTCGTTCGACGACCCTTGAATACAGGCTCTTACTCCATGTCCAACGACCAAAGCTGCGAGCAACAACGATCGAAGCCGACCTTGCACCGGCTCATCAGCAGGCTGCCCATTCGTCTGCAAATGACCTGCATCATCATCACCCTCTTCCTGCCACTCCTCCTTCTCTCCACTCACCACTATATTGCCGAAATCGACCGAGTAACCGCTGAAATAGACAGATCTGCCCAGCATGCCGCCCTCGACGTCGCCACCAACCTGGAAGGCCTCATCAACGAAACCGTCGGCATCCTCAAGACGCTTGCCAATCATCCCGCGGTGATCTCCCAGGACAAAAGCGCCAGCCACAGGCTGTTCGACGGCCTGTTGCCCCACTATCCGCAAAGGCTCAACATCATCGCCTCGAACATGGCGGGAGAGAACGTGGGGAGCGCCATCCAGCAGCTCTCCCTGAACGACGGCTCCGTTTCCGGCGAGGAATGGTTCGAACTGGCCATAAGGGGTGAGGAAGAGGTCATCGGTACTCTCTATACCTGCAGCCTGTTCCGCAGGCCAGCGCTCATGATCGCCCAGCCGGTATACTCGGCCCAGGACCAGGTCATCGGTGTCCTCAGCATCCCCCTTGACCTGCAGCAGATATCCCAGAGTCTCGTCAGTTGCCTGCCTGAACAGGGCCGGTGCGATATCGTCGTGGTGGATGCGCGTGGAACCGTCATCATCGACACCTCCGCAGGGTCGTTGATCGGCAAGCAGCTCAAGGATACGCCGCTGGCGCCTTTCCGGCTCACACAGGCAAGGGGGAGCGTTACCGGCCAGGGCAGCGACGGTATCACCCGCCTGGTCGGCACTGCCGCCATCGGCGACAGCGGCTGGCGGGTTCTCGTCTCCATCCCGTCACACGTGATCGACGCCCATGTGTCTAATACCCGATCGGCACTGCTCATCAACCTGTTCGCCTGCCTTGCTGCCCTGGCGCTGGCAATCCTCCTCGGTCGCAGCATCACCGGAAGGATCGGCAGCCTGGTCCAGGGGCTCAAGGAGATCGAACAAGGGAACCTGGCGTATCGGCTGCGGCGGTCCGGCAATGGAGAGATCGACACCATTGCCACCACATTCAACGCCATGGCGAGCCGTCTCCAGGAAGGGGAACAGACCATCCAGCGAATGAAATCTGACCTGGAGCTGCGGGTGGCCGAGCGGACCGCCCAGCTCGCATCCACCAACCATGAACTGGAATCGTTCAGCTACTCCGTCTCCCACGACCTGCGCGCCCCGATCAGACACATCGATGCCTACGCCAGGATCATCCTCGAAGAACACAACGAGCGGCTCGACCCCGACGCTGCCATCTACATGCAACGCATCCGTCGTTCTGCCGGCAAGATGACCGGACTCATCGAGGCCCTCCTGAGCATGGCCGGACTGGCCCGGCTGGATATCTTCCGGGAATTGATCGATCTCTCGGACATGGCGCGGGAGATCGCCGGGGAGCTGCAGAACTCTGCACCGGAACGCCACGTGGACTTCATCATCAGCGACGGGATGACCGTCTACGCCGATGTGCGGCTGATCCGGATCGTCATGGAAAACCTGATGGGGAACGCCTGGAAATACTCGTCCAAAAAGGAACGGGCGGTCATCGAGGTGGGCAGCGCCGAACAGGACGGCAAGACATGCTTTTATGTCCGCGATAACGGCGCCGGTTTCGACATGGCCTACGCCAACAAGCTCTTTGCCGCCTTCCAGAGGCTCCACACGGAGCGCGACTTCGAGGGGATCGGCATCGGCTTGGCCACGGTGCAGCGGGTCATCCATCGCCACATGGGAAGGGTCTGGGCCGAGGCTGCCCCCGGTGTCGGCGCCACCTTCTGGTTTACCCTGAACTGAAATCTCCCCGGTACAACCATGTTGCCAGACTCAAAAAGCCCCGGACCGATGATCCGGGGCTTTTTCAATGCCATCCTTCCACTATCTCCTGCCGAAAACGGAGCGCAGCCGTTCTTGTCAACGAAGGTTTTTCCGCATGTATTCGCCACGCTGCTGTGGGGGCAGCTCCCGCATCTCGCTCCGGATCCGCTGCCGCTCCTCACGGGAAAGACCCCGCCACTTCTGGCGCAGTTCTTTACGCTCTTCGGGAGGGAGCGACTTGAACCATTGATAACGCTCCCTGATCCGCTGCTGTTCTTCAGGGGGAAGCTTGCGGAACTCGTCGTACCGTTTCTTCAGCTTCTCGCGTTGATCAGGGGGGAGTTCGCGTAATTTCCGGTAGCGCTCACGGGCTTTCTGTCGCTGTTCCGGAGGCATGCTGCGCCACTGGTCCGCGTCCCGGCGCAACCGTTCCTGACGCTGGGGCGACAGCCCCTCCCACCGGTCGGCATAGGGTTTGAGCACCTGCTGTTCCTCGCCGGAGAGGCCGTCCCAGGGGATTTTCCCCGTTTCTGCAGACGCCACGCCGCTCCAGCCGATAAACAGGGCCACGATGACGAACCTGGCAATGCTAGTCATGCTTCTGCCCTTTTTCCGCCAGCCAGAGGTAAAAGTCCAGGTCTTCATACATATCCAGGTGATCCTGGGTGCTGACGATCTCCAGATCGTCGCCCGGCAGGGTGGCCGGCTTCTCCTGGCGACCGGAGAACCAGATGGAGGAAGCGATCACCAGCACTGCCGTCGTCGCCAGCCCTCCTGTCGTGACCCAGCGGGGGATGAAGAAGGAGGGAAACCACCGCTTCTCCGCAACGCCCACCGCATGCCGGCGCGCATGTGCCAGCCGCGCCAGGACTCCCGGTTCGAGCCGCTCTGCCGCGGCATCCAGCTCCCGTACCAGACGTTCAGGGATCTTTTCGTTGTCCAATCGCTCTCCACGCATCACTGATACTCCTCCAGAACGTTGCGCAGGGCCGTGACGGCCCTAAAGTAATGGGTCTTGACACTCCCTCCCGAACAGCCCATGGCTGCCGCCGTTTCCGCCACATCCAGTCCTTCCCATGCCCGCAGCAGAAAGGCCTGTTGCTGGCGAAGCGGCAGTCCGCGAATCGCCTTGTCCAGCTTCACCCCCAGTTCCCGGTTCAACAGGAGCGAGGCAGGTGTTGTCCCGATGGGATCGGCCACCTTCTCCAGCGGGCATTCCTCCTCCTCGCCATCTTTGGACCCGAAACCGAACCAGATGCGCAGGCGGTTGCGCACCAGGCTGCGCCGGTGCCAGTCGGTGATGCGGCTCTGCAGGACACGGTGGAAGAGCGGCGGCCACTCATTCTCCGGCTTCTTCGTGTAGCGTCTGACAAAATCGAGCATGGCATCCTGCACGATATCAAGGGCATCGTCCTGGTTGCCGGTGGCGAGGTACGCCATCCGATAGGCCCGACGCTCCACGTCGGCAAGGAAACGGTTGAGTTCTACGGATGCTGCCAGCGGAAACTCCCTGTACGGCACAGAAGGTGATATGGGTGCCGATTGATTAATATAACGCAGCAGGCCCTGTCCGGTTGACAGGCATCTGGAGGGACAATCGGGAAAAGGGGGAAAATCAGCGGGTAAAGCGTCGCACCAGGTCGCTGCTCTCCGGATAGGCCCTGCAGAGTTCGTCGGCAGTGGGGAGCTCGAAATCGGCAAAATCGAAGCCGGGAGCCACCAGGCAGGCAACGAAGCTGAAACCGGCCAGGGGGCGGGCCGCCTGAACGACCGCAGCCGGCACCACTGCCAGCGGCTCGCCACCGCTGCCGACCGGTCCGAGCAGGGTCAGCTGCGGTTCGTCACCCAGCATGACCAGCTCCAGCGGGCCGCCTGCCAGGTGCAGCCACGCCTCCTCGCTCCGGACCCGGTGGAATGCGGAGAATTCGCCCGACTCCAGCAGGTAATAGATGGCCGTAAGGGCCACCCGCACGCCGGGATAGCCGTACAGAAGCCCAAGCGAATGGTTCGAGCGGTGCACCTCGCGGAACCATCCCCCCTCGGGGTGGCGCTCAAGATGATAGGCGGCGATGAGTTGGGCAGCGGTCACGGGGTTCGCTCCGATTCCTGGTTGGCCGGCTTGCAGTAGATACAACCGCCATACTTCCAGGGACTGAACTCGCCGCAGGCCAGGCAGTGGCGGAAATGGCCGGGAACCTCGGCTAGCGGCTTCTTGAAATAGAGGACAAAGACGAAGACCGGCAGGATGCTGCTGACGAGCGCCCATGCCAGAGGGTTGCGCGCCCGACGCCGGGCGAAGACCCAGGAAAGGGCCGCGGCCGTAATCCCCGGAATCCCGAATACGATGATCACGCCGAGAAATGGCTTGATGGATTCCATCATGTTGTCTGTCCTTCCGGATGATATTTCAGTCTAGAATTCCGCATGCCGTGGTGTCCGCGGAAAGGGGATGACATCGCGGATGTTCTCCATGCCGGTCAGGTACATGATGAGCCGCTCGAAGCCGAGCCCGAACCCGGCATGGGGGCACGATCCCCAGCGCCGGCTCTCCAGGTACCACCAAAGCCCGGCCGGGTCGATCCCGGTCTCCTCCATCCGCTGCACCAGGAGATCGTGGCGCTCTTCGCGCTGGCTGCCGCCGATGATCTCCCCCACTTTGGGGACCAGCAGGTCCATGGCGGCAACGGTCCTGTTGTCGTCGTTCTGCCGCATGTAGAAAGCCTTGATGTCGCGGGGGTAGTTGACGATGAAGACCGGGCCTCCCACCACCTGCTCCGACAGGTAGCGCTCATGCTCGGTCTGCAGGTCGAGCCCCCAGGAAACCGGGTACTGGAACGGCACCGGCGCCTTTTCCAGCCGGGCGATCGCCTCGGTATACTCCATCATGGCAAAGGAAGAATCCGCCACCCGCCGGACCCGCTCCAGGAGTGTATTGTCCACGTGCTCGCAGAAAAAGGCCAGGTCGTCGGCGCACTCCTCCAGCACGAACCGGCAGAGATAGCGGAGGAACTCCTCGGCCAGGGCCGCGTCGGCAAGGAGGTCGGCAAAGGCCATCTCCGGCTCGATCATCCAGAATTCGGCAGCATGGCGCGGGGTGTTGGAGTTCTCGGCGCGGAAGGTGGGACCAAAGGTGTAGATATCGCTGAAGGCCAGGGCGAACAGCTCCCCTTCCAGCTGGCCGCTGACCGTGAGGCCGGTCGGCTGGCCGAAGAAGTCGGCGCCGAAATCAACCCGCCCCTGTGCGAGCGGCGGCGACTCCATCGGGAGCGTGGTGACGCGAAACAGCTCGCCCGCCCCCTCGCAATCGTTGGCAGTGATGATCGGGGTATGGACATAGAGGAAGCCGCGCTCGGCAAAGAAGCGGTGCACGGCCTGGGCCAGGGCGGACCGGACCCGGAACACCGCACCGAAGGTGTTGGTCCGCGGCCGCAGATGGGCAATGGTGCGGAGGAACTCAAAGCTGTGCCGCTTCTTCTGCAGCGGATACTCCTGGTCGGCCACACCGACGATCTCCACCCGGTCGGCATGCAGCTCCACCCGCTGGCCCGCTGCGGGCGATGCGGCCAGGACACCCCTGACCCGGACGCTACTGCCGGTTCCCAGCCTGCAGACCTCTTCGTAATTGGCAAGGCCCGGCTCCACCACCACCTGCAGGCTCGCCAGGGCAGAGCCATCGTTCACTGCCAGAAAGGTAACCTCTTTGCCGACCCGCACAGTCCGCACCCACCCGGCAATCGCCGTTTCCCCGCCGGCCTCGCCCTGGGTCAGCAGCGCCGCTATCCTGTTTCTTCCGCCCATGTCGCCTCCAGCCGTCCGCATTGCATCCATTGTAGCACACCCCCCTGCCGGCACAATCCCGCAGCAGCGCTGTAGACCCCTTTTTCCTTTGACAGCACCTTCAGGTGAGGTATCATGATACCGCGATCATGGCCAGACTTTTTCTCTTCCTCATACTCTGCATACTGTCCGGGACAACAGTCGCCCGGGCCGCCGACAGTGCGCGGAACTTCGGCGGTGTCGGCATCGACGGCGTACCGTGGGCAGACGGTCAGATCGTGGTCCGCCAACTGGTTGCCGGCGGCCCTGCCCACTTGGCCGGCATCAAGGCAGGCGACATCATTACCCACATCGACGGCAAACCGACCAAGGGGAGCGTCTTCAAGCAGATGGTGGAATTCCGCCTGCGCGGCCAGGCAGGGACCACGGTCCAGCTGACCATCCACCGACCCGGCCAGGAAAAACCGCTGCACTTTTCGCTGATCCGCAGAAAGCTGATCGTCGGCGCGGGAAAAACACCTGCCCCCTGACCGACGGGACCACAGACCAAAAGGAGTATTGCCCATGATCCGGCGCATTCTCATCTGCACCCTGCTGTTCGTCACCGGCCTGACAGCCACGGCAATCGCCCAGGAACCAGCCGACCAGTCCATCGTCACTCCGCCTGCCAAGGGGGCACAGACATACCCCTCCGTGGTCATCTACACCCTCTCCACCTGCCCGCACTGCGCGGCAGCCAAGGAGTATCTCCACCAGCACAACATCCCCTTCTCCAACCGCGAAGTGGACACCGACGAAACGCAGATGGCCGAGCTGATGAAGATCTACGACGAGATGGGAGTCCCGGAAAAGAAGCGGGGGGTCCCGCTCCTGGTCATTGGCGGCACTATCAGGATGCAGGGGTTCACCCCGGAAAAGTTCGAAAAAGCGATGCAGGAGGCGAAATAGGCCTGTCGCCGGGGGAGGGATAAACGAAAAAAAGGGGAGCCGCTGCACGGGCTCCCCTTTTTTCAGGTGTGCGGTTCCACGGCTTTCAGACAGTGCTGCTCTTGGTAATGAGCATCACCCCGACGCAGACCAGGGCAATGCCGGACCAGCGGAGCGGCGACACGTGCTCGCCCAGGTAGAACTGAGCCAGAAGCGCCACCAGCACGTAATTGAGGGCCTGCATCGGCAGGGCGACCGACAGGTCTTCCCAGGAGAGCACGGCCAGCCAGAGAAAGAAGAAGATTGCCAGCATGGCAGTGCCGATGATCAGCTTCGGCGTGGTGAGCGCCTGGAATGCGACATTGAGGATGCCGCGCAGGTTCATGGCCGAGAGGTCCCCCATCTCCTTCATCCCCTTGGCCAGCAGGATATCGCCGACAGTTCCGGCGGTCACCGCCAGGATCATGATCACGAGCGTCTTAAACATGCTTGGTTTCTCCACGATAATTGCGCAGGGCAATGCCCAGTGATTGCAGCTTCTCCTTCACCCGCGGGCTGACCAGTGCTGCCAGCTCCTCTTCGTGACGGTAGTCGGGCATCCAGTAGCGAAGTTCCTCGTCGGGGTGGCAGCCGGGATGGAAGTAGATCTCCGTCACCCCCTCCTGCAGCAGATCCAGCGCCTTCAGCAGGTATTCCTCGGTCATCCGCCCCGAATTCAAAAGCCCCTTCACCTCAACTGCATGCGAGATCCCCAGCCGTCCCAGGGCAGGCCGGCAGCGCTTTGCCAGCCGGTCGAAGATGAAGGCGTCGGCCGTCTTCCCCAGAAAACGGCGGCGGGCCAGGGAGAGGTCGACCGAAAGCCGCTCCCGCGACAGGCGGAAGCTGGTGATGCCATGCTTCGGCATCACGTCACTCAGGATATCGAAGACCGTCGGGTGCATATGAATGTTGAGGTGGCCGTCCAGATGGGAGAGCGGCAGCCCGGTCTCGCGAAAGGTCGCGATCTGCGCCTCGATCTCCGTGACGAGCTGTTTTTTCAGGGACTTGATGAAGAAATAGCGCATACCGGCATGCACCGGATCGTTGGAAAAACCGCCGGTATGGTCAACCAGCGAGGGGAAGCCGGGATGGGACGCCACCGCCCGCCCCTGCACCAGGGTGAGGTGCAGCCCCACCTGCAGGCCGGGGTTCTCCCTGGCCAGCGCCACGGCCTCGTCAAAGGCCTTGCCACCCACCATCAGCGAGGTGCTGGTAAGGATTCCTTCCTGCCAGGCCCTGATAATAGCACGATTGGCGCCACTGGAGAGCCCGAAGTCGTCTGCGTTGACAATCAGCTCTTTCATTTACACTGCTGCGAGGCTTTCCGCTTCTTCATGTAGTCCAGGTACTGCTTCCCCTCTTTCAGGAGACGCTTCCGCTCGCCGCTGTCGGTCAGCATCTTCATGACGCTGCGGGCAATGTACTTGGGCCGGAAGTAGAACTTGTTGTAGAACTCCTCCACCGAATTGAAGATCTCGGCATTGGTGAGGTGGGGGTAGTTGATGACGCAGTTCTGATGCCCGGTCTCGTCGATATAGCTCTCCGAGGCGATCCACCCCTCCTCCTTGCACAGGTCCCAGAACTCCGTGCCGGGATAGGGGGAGGCGAGCGACGCCTGGATGGAGTTGAGATCGAGTTTCTTGGCGAACTCGATGGTCTGCTGGATGGTTTCGCGGGTCTCGCCCGGCAGCCCCATGATGAAGGCGCCGTGGATCGAGAGCCCCAGCTTCTTGCAGTCCTTGGTGAACTGGATCGCCTGTTCCCTGGTGACCCCCTTCTTGATGTTCTTCAGGATCTGCGGATCGCCCGACTCGAAGCCGACCACCACGTGGCGCAGCCCGGCCTCGCGCATGATCTTCAGCGTCTCGTAGTCGCAATTGGCCCGGGCATTGATGGTCCAGGAGATCCCCAGCGGCTTCAGCTTCTGCGCCACGTTGCGGGCGTGCTCCCGGTTGGCGGTAAAGGTATCGTCGTCAAAGGAAATCTCCCGCACGCCGGGGATATTGTCGATGATCCACTTCACCTCCTGGTAGACGTTCTCGGCGCTGCGGCAGCGCATGGTCCGGCCGGAGAAGGTCTGGGGCCAGAGGCAGTAGATGCACTTGGACGGGCAGCCGCGGCTCGAATAGATGGAGACGTAGGGATGGAGGAAATGGGGGATGACGTACTCCTCAACCGGAAGATCCCGCTTATAGATGGGAGCAACAAAGGGGAGTGCATCCAGGTCCTGGATCGGCGGGCGGTCCGGGGTATGCACGACCGTGCCGTTCCGCAGGAAGCTGATGCCGTCGACCTTGTCCCACTCCCGACCTTCGCAGAGCTCCTTGATGGAATAGTCGAACTCGCCGCGGCAGACGATGTCCACCGCTCCGGCGGCAAACTTCAGCGACTCCTCCGGCAGCACCGAAACATGCGGCCCGGCAAGGACCGTCACCGTCTCCGGCTTCTGCTCCTTTATCTTGCGGGCAGTGGCCACATCCAGGGCCAGGGTCGGGGTCGAGGTATACATCAACACCATGTCGAACCCCTTGGCAATCTCCAGGCAGGCGGCCAGGTCGAGGCGCTGCACCGGCGCGTCGACCACTCTGCTCCCTTCGATCATGCCGGCGGGAAAGCAGAGCCAGGTGGGATACCAGAACGAGGTCACCTCGCGGGATGCCTGATAGCGGGCACCCGCGCCACCGTCAAAGTCCTCGAACGTGGGGGGATTCAGGAACAGCGGTTTCATAACTACTCCTACGCAAATGATCTGAAACAGGCAAAAAATAAACTGTAACATTAGGAGGAGGAGGGGAATTTGTCAAGGCGAATGTGGGTAAACAGGGCAGAGCAGCCGGTCTGACCACGCCCGCCCGGCCAGCCGGCAGCAGAAACCTGCCCCCGGCCTCGCCACTTGACGCGCCCCAAAGTATGACATATCATCATACCAGAATCGTAAAGGAGGCTTGTCATGGCAAAAGCGAAACTGGCAGTCACCATGGACGAACAGACGCTGGCCGAGGTCGACGCACTCGTCAGGCAGCATAAATTCCCCAACCGCAGCCAGGTCATAGAACTGGCGGTTCGGGAGAAGCTGGACAGGCTGAGCAAGAACCGTCTGGCCGAGCAGTGCGCACTGCTTGATCCGGACTTCGAAGAAGCCCTCGCCGAAGAAGGGATGGGAGAGGAGATCGACCAGTGGCCCGCATACTGAGAGGCGAGATCCGCTGGGCCGACCTGAATCCCACGCGCGGCAGCGAACAGGCCGGCCTGCGGCCGGTGCTCATCATCAGCCACGACGTCTTCAATGCCCGTTCCGGAACAGTCATCGCCGTGGCCATCACCAGCCAGCCACAGCGGGCAGGGTTCCCTCTCACCCTGGAGCTCGAATCCTCCGCCCTTCCCAAGCAATCCTGGGTGAAGATCAGCCAGGTCCGCACCCTCTCCGTCGAGCGCATCGGCAGAAAAATCGCAGAGGCCGAGCCGGAAGAGCTGGCAAAGGTGATCGAAGGACTCAATGAGATTGTAGGGTAAGCGTCCATCTGCATTCGACTTGCACGGGCAGCAACGATCCGCACCCAATAATGTATTGCCAATATGGCGCCATTTTGCTACCGTTATCACGGAGGTTCACATGGCAAAAACCATTGCTGAAGAACGGATTCCCGCCCGGATGCCAACAGCGGTCTACGAAAAGGTCGTCGAAGCGGCCCAGGCGGTAGGTGCCACGCTCAACCAGTTCCTGGTGCAGTCGGCCCTGGAAAAGGCCAATGCCGTTCTGGAACAGGAGCGGATTATCAGCCTGTCGTCGGCAGCGGCCAAGACGGTCTTCGACCTCATGGACATCCCGCCTGAACCGGCCGACACCCTGAAAACCGCCATGCAGCGGCGCAAGGAGCTTTCGTGCCCCTGATCGTCCCCCTTTCCCGCGGGCATGACCGGGCCGGTTTCGATTGCGGCGTGGCCGAACTCAACGCCTTTCTCAAGGCCACGGCCCGGCAGCACGGCGAGAAGGGGATTTCCCGCACCTTTGTCCTCACCGAAGGGGACGCCAGGATTCTCGGTTTCTTCACGCTGACCCTCTGCGAAGTCCACGTGGAGAGGCTGCCAGCGGGATATGCCAGAAAATACCCTCAGCACGGCCTGCCCGCGGTGCGCCTCGGCCGGCTTGCCATCTCCCGCCGGCATCAGGGCAAAGGGTACGGCGAACTGCTCCTTGCGGAAGCAATTCACCGCACCCTGCTGATCGCCGACCAGGCCGGACTGATCGGTCTGTTCGTCGATGCCAAGGACGACAAGGCCTGCTCGTTCTATGAACGGTACGGCTTCATCCCCCTCCCCTCGCATCCTCTGCATCTGTTCCTGCCGATTGCGACCCTGCGGGCAGCCCGCTAGACAAACCGACCACACATGACGGTTCATCCCCGCACCTGCGGGGAACACAGCTGGCGCTTTTTCTTATCATATTAAAGACACGGTTCATCCCCGCGCCTGCGGGGAACACGGGGCCAACTCATGTACGGCTGCGGTCTCCGTCGGTTCATCCCCGCGCCTGCGGGGAACACTCGACCGCGGGCGTGACAATATGGGCGGCAATCGGTTCATCCCCGCGCCTGCGGGGAACACATCGAGATTAATGCAGATCCGCCGCGTGATCCCGGTTCATCCCCGCGCCTGCGGGGAACACACCTTGTAGGCGTTGTTCATGCTGGGCTTGCCCGGTTCATCCCCGCGCCTGCGGGGAACACCGGCACGGTATTAAGCACATTACAAACGGGTTCAGTTTATCCCCGCGCCTGCGGGGAACACCTGTTTGAACATGGGGCAAACTATAACCTACACGGTTCATCCCCGCGCCTGCGGGGAACACCTTAAAAGCGCCGGTGTCCAGACCTGGGCCAGCGGTTCATCCCCGCGCCTGCGGGGAACACGGCGGCTTCCTCGCCTGCGCGTCGATGATCGGCGGTTCATCCCCGCGCCTCCGGGGAACACAAAAGAAATCGCGATCGCACCGGCAGCCAGCGCGGTTCATCCCCGCGCCTGCGGGGAACACTCCTCCTCAATGCGCTGCATCGATATGCCGTGCGGTTCATCCCCGCGCCTGCGGGGAACACTGCTGCCTGTCGCAGCTCATCCGCATGGTCTACGGTTCATCCCCGCGCCTGCGGGGAACACAGCATCTTCCGCGACCGGCGACAGGTCAGCATCGGTTCATCCCCGCGCCTGCGGGGAACACGGTCCACTTAATATGAAAACGTTTTTTTGCTACGGTTCATCCCCGCGCCTGCGGGGAACACGTTTTGTTGAGTTCACTCTCCACCCTCTGTATCGGTTCATCCCCGCGCCTGCGGGGAACACTTTCACAGCCGTTATGCCCTACGGCGTTTCACCGGTTCATCCCCGCGCCTGCGGGGAACACGGCTTCGGTCAGGTCGGATCCGAACAGGTTGGCGGTTCATCCCCGCGCCTGCGGGGAACACGGCTCAAGGTTGTCGGCAATCCGCATCTCATTCGGTTCATCCCCGCGCCTGCGGGGAACACCGTCGTACCCATTGGTTACAGCCTGCCAAGTGCGGTTCATCCCCGCGCCTGCGGGGAACACATTATCGGTTTGAGTAGGGTTTCCCATGATTACGGTTCATCCCCGCGCCTGCGGGGAACACGGCAGCGGGCGGTTAAATGTGCGCTCAATCGCCGGTTCATCCCCGCGCCTGCGGGGAACACGGGATGGCGTCGAGTTCTTCGCGCATGGCGGCCGGTTCATCCCCGCGCCTGCGGGGAACACGCAGGGCGTCGGGTTGAGCGCGTTCCAGAGGACGGTTCATCCCCGCGCCTGCGGGGAACACGCCTCCTGTGCCTGCAGCCTTTCCTTCAACAGCGGTTCATCCCCGCGCCTGCGGGGAACACCATCGTGGAAGGCGCGAACGGTATCCCCGTTCCGGTTCATCCCCGCGCCTGCGGGGAACACGCCGTATCCGCGCAACATGGCCCAATAGGTCTCGGTTCATCCCCGCGCCTGCGGGGAACACTTTTTCGAGGTCGCGCAGTCTCAGTTCCTGGTCGGTTCATCCCCGCGCCTGCGGGGAACACAGGTACTCATGCGGTATGCGGTTGTCAATCCCCGGTTCATCCCCGCGCCTGCGGGGAACACGGGCTGGCAGGGATAGTCTACCAGCAAGAGCCCGGTTCATCCCCGCGCCTGCGGGGAACACCAGGTATCAGCGACAGGAACGGGAGCAGATATCGGTTCATCCCCGCGCCTGCGGGGAACACTGCCGATGTTCGCGGGTTCTGTTCTTTTCAACCGGTTCATCCCCGCGCCTGCGGGGAACACGGGATCTGCCTGTGGTGCCTGAAAGTCGAATTCGGTTCATCCCCGCGCCTGCGGGGAACACAGATTACCGGCATACCATACGGCATTGATGACCGGTTCATCCCCGCGCCTGCGGGGAACACAATCGGCATCCTTTCCATTCTGGCAATCATCTCGGTTCATCCCCGCGCCTGCGGGGAACACATGAATTACCTCCCCGCCGCAATCAACTCAACCGGTTCATCCCCGCGCCTGCGGGGAACACACGTACCCGATCTCTTGCGCCGGAATATCCCGCGGTTCATCCCCGCGCCTGCGGGGAACACGACTTGGCAAACGCCTTGAGCATGGTCAGCATCGGTTCATCCCCGCGCCTGCGGGGAACACACCGCCCTCGATCAGGACCGCGACCAGAACGTCGGTTCATCCCCGCGCCTGCGGGGAACACTGCGTCATGGAGCAGTAACGCCGCTCATAGAGCGGTTCATCCCCGCGCCTGCGGGGAACACCGGGCTGGGCTGGTATCAACCACCGATCCGCGCGGTTCATCCCCGCGCCTGCGGGGAACACGTTTCCATCTCCATGTGCAGGGCCGGGTCTTTCGGTTCATCCCCGCGCCTGCGGGGAACACTGATTGCATACGGCAAGGAAAACGCCGATCGGCGGTTCATCCCCGCGCCTGCGGGGAACACTACCGGCAGGGCCGGTTTTTGTCGCTCCCGGTCGGTTCATCCCCGCGCCTGCGGGGAACACCATGTCGTTCACCGGGACATGCTGCATCCACTCGGTTCATCCCCGCGCCTGCGGGGAACACGCCTGGGCCGCGGCTTCGACGCAGATCCCGACCGGTTCATCCCCGCGCCTGCGGGGAACACCACGAAGCCGGCATGTGGGCGCGGGCAATCATCGGTTCATCCCCGCGCCTGCGGGGAACACCTCTACTCCGCAAGCGTTGCAAGCATAGCCGACGGTTCATCCCCGCGCCTGCGGGGAACACTGCCCTTTCATCTCCTCGTAGAACTCTTTGGCCGGTTCATCCCCGCGCCTGCGGGGAACACCGTAACGGGCAACAAAACGTCGTACCGTAAGTCGGTTCATCCCCGCGCCTGCGGGGAACACGCTCATCAACCTTGGCCAGCGAAGCTGCACGCCGGTTCATCCCCGCGCCTGCGGGGAACACCATCTCGTCATCGCTGAACAATCCAGTGGACACGGTTCATCCCCGCGCCTGCGGGGAACACCTGAACCTTCTGCATAGCCAGATCTGCTTCACCGGTTCATCCCCGCGCCTGCGGGGAACACCAACCACCACCGGAGGAGGTCAGATTTATGAACGGTTCATCCCCGCGCCTGCGGGGAACACCTCCCGCGCCTCAATCCACCGGATGACATTGACGGTTCATCCCCGCGCCTGCGGGGAACACTTTATAAATGGTATTAGCTCTAATAGCGTCAGCGGTTCATCCCCGCGCCTGCGGGGAACACCTATAATGTCTCGCAATAAGCGGCCAAGCCGCCGGTTCATCCCCGCGCCTGCGGGGAACACCATCTGTTCGGCCAGTATCGGCACCGGGAGATCGGTTCATCCCCGCGCCTGCGGGGAACACGCCCGACTTTGTTGTGACGCTCACTGTTCAACCGGTTCATCCCCGCGCCTGCGGGGAACACCTCGAAAGGCGTAAAAATCCACATGCCAATCTCGGTTCATCCCCGCGCCTGCGGGGAACACGACGTCACCAAATTTCGACATCATTCGCACGGCGGTTCATCCCCGCGCCTGCGGGGAACACCCGGTAACGGCGGTTTTTTGATTACCGAGAAACGGTTCATCCCCGCGCCTGCGGGGAACACGCCAAGGATGTGGTTGCGCAGGACGCCGGCGGCGGTTCATCCCCGCGCCTGCGGGGAACACGAAAACCCAGAACCAGCCCCAATCAAAGGGGGCGGTTCATCCCCGCGCCTGCGGGGAACACGTTCAGACGGCATAATCCACCTAACGGAACAACGGTTCATCCCCGCGCCTGCGGGGAACACATTTACCAGAACCTGGAGCGCCATCTATTACTCGGTTCATCCCCGCGCCTGCGGGGAACACACCTCGTGGTTATTGGTGACCGCAGTGTTTGACGGTTCATCCCCGCGCCTGCGGGGAACACATGCCGGGGGGTGGGATCATTTACTCTGTCTCCGGTTCATCCCCGCGCCTGCGGGGAACACTGGTCCCTCAAAACTGAATAACACTCTTACCACGGTTCATCCCCGCGCCTGCGGGGAACACAGTAGTTACGCATTGTACGGCACATAAGATATCGGTTCATCCCCGCGCCTGCGGGGAACACACGATCTGCTGGGGGCCAACAATGCCGCGCTGCGGTTCATCCCCGCGCCTGCGGGGAACACTGCTCGATGGCGGCCACGGCCCAGCGCCATGCCGGTTCATCCCCGCGCCTGCGGGGAACACTTTGATGCATCGTTTATTCTGTTGTCGCAAAGCGGTTCATCCCCGCGCCTGCGGGGAACACTGCTGGCCCTTCACACTGGCAATCCTCGCGTTCGGTTCATCCCCGCGCCTGCGGGGAACACGTATTTTGCCGACCGCTACCCGGCCATGATCGAGGTTCATCCCCGCGCCTGCGGGGAACACATTATCGGTTTGAGTAGGGTTTTCTATGATTACGGTTCATCCCCGCGCCTGCGGGGAACACAACTGTATCACTGTCAAATATCCTACGTGCAACGGTTCATCCCCGCGCCTGCGGGGAACACGCTATAATTCAAATTCTGTTGTCATGCAATATCGGTTCATCCCCGCGCCTGCGGGGAACACTTCCTGATTATTCTCTTAATAATATTGTTGCTCGGTTCATCCCCGCGCCTGCGGGGAACACCAGGTATTCATCCTCGGACGGGGCAAGTTCGACGGTTCATCCCCGCGCCTGCGGGGAACACAGCCCGGCCCCAATGGTCATGGCAGCCAGCGCCGGTTCATCCCCGCGCCTGCGGGGAACACCGTATTCGAAACCGTACCAGACGAGGACGACCCGGTTCATCCCCGCGCCTGCGGGGAACACTTTTTTCAACATTTCCTGTTCATAGACTGTCACGGTTCATCCCCGCGCCTGCGGGGAACACCAGTATGTGGCCTCGGAGCGTACTGCATGTACCGGTTCATCCCCGCGCCTGCGGGGAACACCTGGTAAATAAACTATTGACAATTTTATTTGGCGGTTCATCCCCGCGCCTGCGGGGAACACGCCTCGATGGCAGCCTGACCGATATGTGGGAGCGGTTCATCCCCGCGCCTGCGGGGAACACTGCTGCAGCAGGTACTCGATGATATCAATGAGCGGTTCATCCCCGCGCCTGCGGGGAACACAGTGCGGTCAAACTGTTCGCTTTTATTATCGCCGGTTCATCCCCGCGCCTGCGGGGAACACATCATCCGCATATTGTTGGCCCATACCTCGTCCGGTTCATCCCCGCGCCTGCGGGGAACACTAAAAAGCGCTTTAACATGTGTTTACCCCTTTCGGTTCATCCCCGCGCCTGCGGGGAACACAGCGCCAGAGCTCCCTTGAGGGTGTGAATCAGCGGTTCATCCCCGCGCCTGCGGGGAACACCGATGATGCGCATTATCCTGTGCATACTGCTGCGGTTCATCCCCGCGCCTGCGGGGAACACTGGTATTATCCTCCTGGTGATTAAGATGCCCCCGGTTCATCCCCGCGCCTGCGGGGAACACTCATACGATATGCCTAGAATATGCGCGGCATCCGGTTCATCCCCGCGCCTGCGGGGAACACGGTTAGCTTCTATGCACAATGGATACATAAAACGGTTCATCCCCGCGCCTGCGGGGAACACCACCCGCCCGCAATTGGGGCATAGTGCCGGGTCGGTTCATCCCCGCGCCTGCGGGGAACACTAGGATGGTGAGTAGGGCTAGATTTAACATCCCGGTTCATCCCCGCGCCTGCGGGGAACACAGTAGCCCCAATCAGAATCTCGACACATGATGCGGTTCATCCCCGCGCCTGCGGGGAACACCACGAGGGTCTCCTTTGTTTGAGGTTTATGCGCGGTTCATCCCCGCGCCTGCGGGGAACACCTCTAGCAACATATCAGTGAAATCAGAAAACTCGGTTCATCCCCGCGCCTGCGGGGAACACCCGGGATAACCCTTGCTCAAGCAGAAGCAAAACGGTTCATCCCCGCGCCTGCGGGGAACACCGCAACCCATTGCTGTACGGTGAAGGCGTGAGCGGTTCATCCCCGCGCCTGCGGGGAACACGAGTTTCAAAGTCGGCCGCGGTGATGCGGGCGCGGTTCATCCCCGCGCCTGCGGGGAACACCCGGGGCGATTTCATGGCTATGCGACCATATCCGGTTCATCCCCGCGCCTGCGGGGAACACGCACTAAACACGTCATCAACACGCTATATACGCGGTTCATCCCCGCGCCTGCGGGGAACACGAATTTCCGATCTCATGATGCGGCTGGAAATTCGGTTCATCCCCGCGCCTGCGGGGAACACCTCATGGCGGTAGACTCTGAGATTGTCGATCGCGGTTCATCCCCGCGCCTGCGGGGAACACTTCATCTGCCCGACGTGATTACATACGTGGCACGGTTCATCCCCGCGCCTGCGGGGAACACCATTCGCCTGGATCTGTCGGCACCATCCGGGGCGGTTCATCCCCGCGCCTGCGGGGAACACCAGCTCAACGCCGCCAAAGACGAGCTCAAGCTCGGTTCATCCCCGCGCCTGCGGGGAACACTATTCGTGGGCGAAGGCGTTCTGCCCTTCTATCGGTTCATCCCCGCGCCTGCGGGGAACACATGTTGCCGGAGGCGCTGGTCTCCATTTCCTTCGGTTCATCCCCGCGCCTGCGGGGAACACATTTCTGCGGCCTTATTGACTGATTCGATACGCGGTTCATCCCCGCGCCTGCGGGGAACACGCCGAGCCCCATGGCGCGGGCTTTGGCGCGGCAGGTTCATCCCCGCGCCTGCGGGGAACACATTTCTGCGGCCTTATTGACTGATTCGATACGCGGTTCATCCCCGCGCCTGCGGGGAACACGGCAAACCCTCCAATAAACGCGACACCTACTACGGTTCATCCCCGCGCCTGCGGGGAACACGGTATACGGCGGGCCGGGTGGGGTGGCAAGAGCGGTTCATCCCCGCGCCTGCGGGGAACACACTTCTTCTACTTCCTCAAAATAATTGAGGTAATTGCACTGCAAAAATTCCACCGACTGCACCACCCTCTATACGCCCTTACAACGGGGGTTTAGCCACTCCTTCCTCTTGCGGAGGCAGGAACGACACCAGCTGGATGCCGTCCATCTCCACCGGAATCCTGCGATTGGCGCCGAGAGTCAGGAAATCGAACCCCGATTCGGTGTTGGTGCTCCACGCCATCACGGCATTCCCCTCATCTATCCCCTTCTCGATATTATCCCAGATCATCGCCCGAACCCGCTTCGAGACATCGCCAACGTACACCCCGGCCCGTACCTCCACCAGCCAGAGCCCCAGCCGCCCACGCAGTCGGGGCGGCACATTTTCAACCACGATGACCAGCATCGCCAAGCCCCTCCTTGTTGGGTATCGCCATTGTCACAGCCTCTTCGTGCGCCTTCGGCACTTCAATGCCTCCGGCAGCCAGGACCTCTTCGATGGTGGGAACGATCCTGTCCAGCAGTTTCGTCTGCCGGAAAGCATCGCGACAGGCCAGCCGCACCTCCCGCTCCGGGTCGCGCGGCTTTTTTGCGGCAATCCGGAACGCCACCGGCACCACGGTCTCGAACTTGAAGATGTCGGCTATGTCGTAGACGAACGACTGCGGCTTGCCGGTATGGATGAACCCGACCGCCGGTGCATAGCCCGCGGCCAGGATCGCCGCCTCACAGATGCCGTAGATGCAGGCGGTGGCCGACGACAGACAGCGGTTAGGGATATCGCCGCTCTCCCATTCGGTGTGATCGTAATTGCGCCGCTTCCACTCCACCTTGTACTGCCGGGCTAAGAGGTCGTACATCTTGCGCACCCGTACCCCCTCTATGCCACGCAACTGCTCCACACTGCGCCGCTCCGGCGGCTCCTCCCTGAAACGGAGCGCATACATCCTGCGGACGACCTTGAGCCTGGCCGTGTCATCCAGGGCCAGTTTCGCCTGGTACAACAGCCGGTCCGACCGCGCCCCGCCCGGCTGGCCGGCGGCATAGAGACGCACTCCCGCCTCACCGATCCAGACCAGGAGGCACCCTACCCGCGCCGCCAGGACCACCGCAGAATGGGAGACGCGCGTCCCCGGTTCCAGCATAAGGCAGGCCACCGTGCCGATGGGGATCTGGGTGCGAACGCCGGTGACGTCCACCACCACGAAGGCGCCGTCGATGACGTCCAGGTTTCCCCGCTCCACGTAGACCACGGAGATACGGTCCTTGATGGGAAGGGGCTTCAATGGGGGGAGAATGGGTTGGGGCATGGCTCGGCCTCGTTACTTTACCTTATTGTGAAACCCGCGCTGGCATGCTGGTGCGGGCATCCCTGGATCGCATCGCCGCAAACCCGTGAACAGGGGCGGGGAACCCCGCCCCGATTCCGCAAATGCACCCAATGAATTGACTCAATAGTTCAAACCCGCGCCAACGACAGCAGACCGCAGCCGAAGGCCTTGGCTGGGCCGATGCCGGTATGCACCAGCACCGTTATTGCCTCTGCATTCTCCACCTGTATTACTCCTTGAAAACTGACTTGCTGTATCTTGCCGGCCCGGCCTTCCCCGCTCTTTCTGAATCTTAACGGGAACACCGGATCAATCGTCAACACCTCCAATGATGCTGCATCCTCCAGCTTCCGCTCGATCCATGCCCGTTGGTCATTCTCTCGGACCAATGGCACGCGGCACTTCTTCACCTCTCCGGCGGCATTCATCCGTCCCCCTTCATCGTTGATCATCTTCACAGGATTGGCCACCAGGAGGAAACGCAACCGCTGTCCAGTTTGCAGGCTCAACGGATACTCCTTGCTAGCCAGGATGCGTGCCGAATCGGACGACTTCTCCGGTTTACGCAACGATTGCATCAGCACTTCAGCACCATGACGATCCGACTGACCGACACGAAAGAGGAAGTCGCGCTCCGCCTCCGCATCCTCCGGAAACAATCGCCACAAAACGCGATGAATCTCGTAGGGGTTACGAGAGACAGCGCCGCTTATCATGATCTTACTCAGATACATGGTCACCTCCCAGCATATAGAGGTTGCGCCCGGCGAACTGGCGCGGCTGATTGATCAACGGCACGTCTCGCACCCGCTTCATCTTGTCGCTGATCTTCTCCTCGCTGTAGATCGTGCCCCCCTGCGGCGCAACCTTCTTTAACACCTCCACCTCGTTTATCTCCGAAATACGCGCATGGAAGAGCGGACGGGCAAGCGGGCAACTGCGCCGCCCCAGGTACGGCGTGAAAAACGGCTGTTTCACCGCCCGTTCCAGTTCATCAAGGGTTGGCGCCGCTCCGGAGCGATTCCAGAGTGCCACGGTAAACTCGGCGTCATACAGGTATTCGCGCCAGGTCTGGATGGTTTCGTGGCTCTTCAGGCCGACGTAATCCTCTCGCGCACCCTTCACCGTGTGGTAGTCGGTCATCTTGACCATCCGCAATCGCCGGTCAGTACCGTCTTTACGGGGAATACGGCGTTCATCCACCCGCACCGCCATGCCAACGTTGTCGGCAAGTGCCTGCAAGCGCCCTCGCTCGGTACGTCCAATGCCGAGGCAGGCCCCGAGCAGTCCCAGAAGACCGCTTCTGGTCGGGAAATTCGCCGACGGCCGCAACCCCTCGAAGGTATGCTCACCCCAAGCCTGCATGGGGCCGTGGAGTTTGAGAATGAGATAGTCTCCCATGGTTTACCCCTCTCCGTTGTTGCGTACCCATGCCTTCAGTTCGTCCAGCGTTTTTGCAGTCTTCACCCCTTCCAGTGTGCTTGCGGCAATTGCGAACTGGGCACACCGCTCGTCAAGTCCGTAACCGGTGTGGATCGCCTTCCAATAGTCTTGAAGTGCTTCTACGGATGGCTTAAGGAATCCCTTGGTTGCCTTAACCGGCTCTTCAAAGGCATTCGCAAGGGATACGGGAATATCGGAAAACGACACCATAGCCAAGTCGGCCAGGTTGTGGGCGGCAAAGCTTTGTTGCTTGGCAGAGGGGACAACCGTCGCCATCAGGTGCAGTACGTGAGCGGCGATCTCAAGCGCCTTCTCGCGCGGAACGTTCCCGAGATTCGCCTGCAACTGGGCAACGTTTAGGCTGGCGTAGCGATAGAAGACTCCACTGGAGAATTCCTGGGTATCCAGGTGGCCGGAGCCCAGTTCCTGCAAATCGTCAACGGCGGTAAACCAATCGATGTCGGCATCGACGGTATGTGTGGTAATGGCATGAGCAACGGCAAGGGCGCCATCTACCTTGCCGAGTTCGCTCATAAGTCCCGAGGTAGCCATGCGTCCGGAAAGGGCGATATCGAGCCCCTTTGCCAGCGCCTGACGCATGGCTTCGGCCTGTTCCTTCAACTGCTTCGTCAGCGCCTTTTCGTCCAGTTTCTGTTCTTCCGCCTTCTTTACCTGCTCACAGAACCAGGCAAACTCTTCCACCGCCCAGGGAGCCACGGCGTCGCCTTCCACAACCGCTTCCGCATTTAGGTCCTTGGCGGTAAGAAGCGTCATGGTTTTGCCGATAAGCTCGGCATCAAAGCGCCTGGAAAGTGCCTTAACGAAGAGTTCTTTCAAATCGGAGAGATGCTTCGTGCGGACAGTCGCCTCCCCCAAATGCTCGGCATAATAGGGGCTCTTACGCATAGTCCGTTTCAGACTCTGGCTGGAGACGCGCACCCGGCGCTTGCCACCGAAGATGGCCGATTTCTGCATGTTCATGTCGTCGCGATTGAGGCAGGAAGGGCTGTGGGAAATAAGGATGTGGAAGTTCACAAAATTCTTGTTCATGGCAATGTTCCTTTCTTTGTATGAAGATTTTTATTTCGATTGATTGATGAAATAGTCTTCCAGCAGGTCGCGCTTGCTCCGATCATTCCAGTACCAAAGAGTATTCGCAACTTTTGACCAGTTAGCAGTAGGCTCAGTCATTTGCAGGATGCGACGCAACTGAACCATGTCGTTTGGTTCGTCGGAGCGTACCACTTGGAACAGTCGTTTTTCACTGACGCCCTTGCCTTTAGTAAGTGCCTTGCCAAGTCCCACGTCGTCTGTGCCGTGATTGATGTAGGGCAGGCAGAATATCAGACGTTGGTATGCGCGTTTTTCCCATTCCGCATGGGCCTTGCCGCTGTACAACCGGTAAAATGCCGGCACATCCAAAAGCTCTTCCGGCTTGGCAACCCGCCGGAGTTCAGCCTTTGCCCCATTGGACAACTGCTCCCAGGCGTGGTAAAGCATCATGAATTCAGGGTGTTTCTGCGGTTCCATCGTCCCCTCCTTTATTCTGTTGTGGCTCAAGATTATTGAGATGTTTGTAAAGAGTCCGCTTGGCAACGGCTAACGTGTGTATCAACTGGGGATCGTTCAGATATGGCCGCGTCGTTTCCTCGAAAAGTTCCGTTGCGATTGCTTTAAAGGCTGCACGCATCCGGGTCAGTTCCGGTGCCGGGTCAGCAAAATCGATCCGCGCCAAAGTATCCTCGATGGTCGGTTCGGAACGGCGGTAGAATTGAGCATCTACAGCGATGGCAAGTTTTAGCCTGGCGCCTTTAACATCGGTCACGCCATTTATGAAGACATAAAGGGCTTTTTTCACCAAGGCATCTCGATATCCCTGCCCCAATGTGACCAGATCGTTAATGACTTTTGTATGTTTGTCCCAGCCGTGATTAAGGGTAAACACCTCGTGACGCCGCTCCAGGACCGACGCCTGATTGTTGCGATAACCGCCGACCAAAAGATGCAACGTTTGCATTGGTGGCGGCAGGATCTTACGTGACTGAAGGATGACGGCGGCGGGTTGCTGACCTTCTGTGTCCTTGTCGATCTGCTGTTGCAACACAAACCGGCTTAATTGCGTCCAGGCCGGTGCCGTTGTGGTGAATGCGGCAAACTTCTGTTCAATCTCCCCCTTTTTGCTGGTCATGATCCGGGGAGAATGGGGATGGGGCCAGGTTCCGGAAACGGTGTAGTTGAACTTTGCTTTATTGAAACCGGTGTAGGCTATATCCGTCTTGCAGCCGCAGCAGGAACAGGCTTCGGCGGGCACCGGCGGCAACAACTCGATGTGCGCCGGCTGCCATAAAAGGCCGCGAATGACGCCGATCCACTGGGCCGGTATCGTCTCGCCCACCTTGATCGGCTCAATCCAGGTGGGCTTTTGGGAAGCGGTCTCCCGGTGCCATGGAAAATTTTGATCAAGCATCAACTCCTCATCACTCAACACATTGAGCCAGACGGTCCGCCGCAGGTGATCCCCCTGCCCTAGCGTGGTAATCGGCGAGCTGCCGCGCAATCCGGCCTTGAAGCCGCCGCCGAAGCTCGGGGCGCACGATGCCTGATTGAAGAGCGCAATTGCCACGCAGCCGCCACACAAGCCGTCGGCAAGACCAGCCTGATTGACAAAGCAACTGTTAGTGGCACCGGTTACCCCTGCCAATAGCTTATCCATCGGTGTTGGGTCTTTGGCCGCCACCCCGCGTACCTGCATGAACGGCTGCTGCGGATGATCTACCACAAACCAGTCGGCGACATCACGAGTTGCTGCGTCGTATTCCTCCGCTGCAATCGGCCGGGCAATGCGACTTAACAGCCCCTTGCCATCCTTTGGCGTCAGCAGCGCCTGCACCATGCAGATCAGCAACTGCATTGCCGCAAGTTCCATGTCGTCGCGCGGTAAGCAGAGTTCCCATTCCTCACCGCCGCACAAGAGTTCACTCAAGGCAATTTTTTGCACCGTACCGCTCCCTTTAAGCAGGCGCACCGGTATCCATTGATCGGTCAGCAGATTCATTTCTCTTTCTCCAATCCCAAGTCTTTGTGATAGCGAAAGGTCGTTCCATTTGAAATACCCCCATAGCCTTCCCCTTCCCGCCCCATCTCCAGCCAGAACCTCCCTTCGTCAGAATTGCCCAAAGCGCGTCGCCAAGATTGCGGCACGCCGACGCTGTTCAGCGACAGGCACTCAGGCCTCCGATATTCGTCCAGCGTCTCGAACAACGTCCCATCCATCAGCATCCGCCCCTGCGGCGTTGTGCAGAAGGGCACGACAGTAAGGTTCATTTCCCCGTCCCGCGTAACGGCAGTAACGTTTTCGTCCGAATCCGGCAAAGGAGTTATAGCCATGGAGATCATCTGTAAGGCCTTGTAACGACTGACCGAATGTTTTATTTCGTATTCGTCGAATTGTCGCCGAATCTCTGTTGGTTCGTTTACCCATGCATCATCCTGATAAACCGACTCGATCCAGTCGCGATACGCGGCAGGAAATACTACTTCGCAATTCGGCGTAGACACCAGCAACTCCTGCGTCCGCCAGAGGGCGCGGGTATTGGCATAGATGTGACCGTGCAAGCCGAAATCGTCATCAGTCGGCAGTAGCACCGTGCAAACGGGCAGCTCGAATCCCGACGGGCGGTCATTCCGCTCATGCCGGTGCAACCGTCCCATCCTCTGGAACAGCAGATCAACTGGGCAGAGCTGGGTGATGAGCCAGTCGAAATCCACATCCAGCGATTGCTCCGCAACCTGCGTTGCCACCAGAATTCGTCCCCTTCTGCGCTTTCCTTTCAGGCCGAACCTCATGATGACGCGCTTTTCTTTCCGTTGCCGGTGGGCAAAGCAATAGCGGGCATGAAACAGGTCCACCGGCAGTGCCGTCATGGTACGCAATGTGCGGGCCAGACCCTGGGCAATGTCAACCAGGTTACAGACAACCGCTACCTGCGCCCCGGCCTCGGCTGCCGCGACAATCCGACCGAGCAAAGCGTCGTCGGGCACCATCGCATCAACGCGTACCGCCTCGACCTTGACTCTTCTCGTTACCGGTCTCTCCGAAGGATCGAGTTCGTAGGGTACTATGCCACTGTCGCCAGCCTTGGTGATCAAAGGATAGGGGGTGGCTTCCCCCTGTTTTTCCAGTGCAACTCCCCAGGCATCGCAGAGCTGCTGCCGCTGCTGCTCTGGCAGAGTGGCTGACAAGAGGATAGCCGCTCCGCCCGCCTCTTTCTGCTGTCGTAGCACCGCTTCCAGAAGCCCGTACATGTAGGCATCGTAGGCATGCACCTCGTCAACGATCAAAACACTCCGGCCAACACCGAAGCCGCGAACGAAACGGTGCTTCACCGGCAGCGCCGAGATGAGCACCTGATCCACGGTACAGACACCCATCTGTCCGAGGAATACCCGCTTGCGACTCTCGGCCAGCCATTGGCTGCACTGGACCCAGCCGTCTTCCTCAGGGTCGTACCCATCAATAGCGACATGCTTGATTGCGGTAAAGGTGTCGTTGAAGCGGGCCATACCATGGGCCAGTAAAAGATTCGGATTGTCGGCGAACAGCAGCGGAGCGATCCGCTGCAGTCGCCCGAGCATGGCGTTGGCAGTAGCCTGGGTCGGCAAGGCAAAGACGATGGAGTCGGCCAATCCAGCAGCGACAAGACGCCAGGCATAGGCCATCGCCGCTTCGGTCTTGCCGCTGCCGGTGGGCGCTTCCACAAGGGTGAGCCCGGCTTGTAGGGGGAGCGCGTCCACCAATGTCTGTAGCGAACGAGGAGTATCGCCTTTCCCCAGAAGGGTAACGACTCCGGAATATGCATGGGGATGTCCGATCACCCCGGCAAGTTTGAGTATGCTTGGCGCATCATGGGAGAAACGCTCCTTGAAGTAGGTGCGCAAATCCATCGGCTCCCGGCAGAAGCGAAAATGCTCATCGTCACACCGGGAACCGAGCCAGTCGGCAACCGAGCAGAATCCGGCCAGGAAAATCTGTGAACATGGTGGCGGGGAATCGGAAAGGGAGAGCCCTACCGGCTGAAGGAAAAGTGATTCAAGACAGGACCGCCATGCGTCGCGCGCCGAACGGTCGATCTGCGCAAAACGCCGGTCGCAGCCGATGGGCAAAGACGCATCCGGGACGAACGTGGTCCTGATGTGTCCGTGATGCCCCGCTACCGCCTGAATCCACGGCAACCATGATTCCAGTGAGCCATCTGACGAGGACACACAGTCAATGGAGTCCCAGTTGAAACCTTTGTTGGGCTCAGTGTCATTCAGACAGGCAAGACGATCCTGTTGAAACCAGTAAAGACCACCGTCGCCATGTTTGTAGTCCTTGCATTGCTGGAAACTGGGGAGAGGAGCATAAATATTGGCATCGGGGTAGAGCAACCGCCAAAGCGGCATCATCCGCTGCTGAAAACGGACATCGAATTTGCCGCAGTCATGCATGGCGACGAAGAAAAGTACCCAGGCTCGAAGTTGAGCTTCCGGCACATCGGTATTCAACTGCAAACCACGACGAATCGCGGGCGAGCTATCCCACCATACCGCTGCCACCGCCGCCACATCCAGACTGTGATAGGGCAGCAGGTGATAACCGCCACCTTCCCGTTCTGCCTTCCCCCAATACCGAAAACACCCCTCCATCAAATCCCTCCTAAAACCGGGCGCGGCAAGCAGCGCCCCTACGGACATCATCAACCGGGCGGACACGAGGTTCGCCCCTACGGTGCATATTCCTCGTCATCTGCCCAATTCGCCGGGTTGGCGGCGATGTATTCCCGGATTGCAGCCAATTCCGCCTCATCGCGGACGATCCGCTCGTAATAATTGACCACCCCGCGTGTAAAAAAATTTTACAGTGTAAAGTATTTTTACACGGCAAATCAGCCAGTTACAGCATTAATCCCATACAACCCCGGCACATGCAAGGACTTTAATCTTTTCGTAGGGAGACTTCGACCAGGATTTGTCACGCAATGGATAGTGTACAGAGGATTACGACAGAAAATGTCACAATTGGGCGGGGAGATGAAAAATTTTTATTGAGGAGTAGTGATACGCCAGGAGAGCTCAGCACCCCTGCAGCGCCAGCCAGACCCGCGCCGTGAGGCGGGCGTCGTCCAGGGCGCGGTGGAGGTGGCAGTCTGCGGGGATGTCGCCCAGGAGGTGGCGGGCAACGGTTTCGAGCTTGTGGTTGGGGAGATGCGGGAGGCGCTTGCGGGAGAGACGGACGGTGCAGTGCCAGGGATTGGGGAGCTGCAGGCCGAGGAGGGCGAGCTCGTGACGGACGAAGCCGCTGTCGAACGGCGAGTTGTGGGCAACGAGCGGGGATTCGGCGAAGAAATCCAGGAACTGGGGCCAGACGTCGGACGGCGACGGCTTGCCGCGGAGCATCTCGCGGGAGATGCCGTGTACCCGGAAGGCGCCGTAATGGATCGGGGAGCCGGTGTCGATGAGGGTGCCGAGTTCGGCGACGATCGCCCCATTTTCGACGGCAACGGCGCCGATCTCGATGACCCGGCCGCCGTTGTTCGTCGACATGCCGGTGGTTTCCACGTCGACGATGACCTGTCGCGCCGCTCCGCTCACCCGAAGATCTTTCTGAACAGCCCCTTCTTCTCCGCCTGACGGCGCTCGGCGATCAGCTGCATCCCCTTCTGGGCCAGGCTGTCGCGGGGGTTGAGCCTGAGGGCCTTCTGCAGCTCACCCTCGGCCAGACCGTCGCGCCCCTCGTCGAGGAGCATCCAGCCCCGGAAGGAGTAGGCCTCGGCATGCTTGCCGCTCTGCAGCGAGCGGGAGAGGAGGGTTCGCGCCTTTTCCTGGGCAGACCGCGCCCCCTGGTTGGCGGGGTTACGGTAGATCGCCCAGGCGAGGTAGGCGGAGTGCAGCGGGTTCTCCTGCTCCAGGCGGTAGGCGTCGGCCAGCGCCTTCTCGGCATTGGCGAACTCCCCCATCTCCAGGAAGACCTTGCCCGACTGGAACTGGACCTGGGCCTGCAGCTTGTCGTCCTGCTTGCCGTCGATCCCGACCTTTTCGGCATTGAGCAGCTCGTCGTAGCGCTCCTTGGAGACGACGCTGGAAAGGGTGTTGTAGGCGGTGGAGAAGGAGGAGAGGACCTCCTGGGCGCTCTCCAGGGTGGCTGAGGAGAGCTCCATCAGACGTTCCGGGGCGTAGGGCCTGGTCCGGGTGAAGTACGACTCCTTGAGGGCATTGAAGGAGAAGGAGCCGGGGGTGAGCCCGAACAGCTCGTAGTAGTTCTTGTCCTTGATATAGGCGGCATCACGCTGTACCTGCTGCTCGAAGCTGATCTCCGCCGACGAGAGCGGCGCTGCCATGCCGTGGGAGCCGACCGCAAGCTCGACCGAGCCGGAGACCTCCTGCACCAGGTCCTCGAACCCTTCGGATTTCTCCTCCGCTGCCTGTTCTTCCTCCAGGGGGCGGTTGTAGAGGGTCTTGAGCGGGAAATCGGCCCGCTCCTCCTCTGCCGGCGCGGGGTGCAGCTCGATGAGACGGAACAGCCGGAGGAAGTGGCAGAATCCGGTGGCGTCGTTGCGGACCGCCCCCTGCTCCACGATCTCGTGCAGGGTGCGGCGGCCGTTGATCAGACCGAGGGTGGCGATGTCCTCCTGCCGCATGGCCACGAAGTTGCTCTGCCGGAAGAAGCGCGCCGTACGGCCGGGATAGAGGTGCCCGTACCGCGACAGAAAGGCATCGGCATTGAACGAGAGGGAATGGCTGGTAACCGCCTCGTAGATGAACTCGGGAAGGAGCAGGGGGACCAGCGGCAACTCCGGCTCCACGCCGCCCGGCACGAACTCGGCTGCGGCATTGACGCGCAGGCTGTCCAGGAGGGTTTTCGCCAGGAACTGGCGCGATTCGGCAAGCAGATCCTCATAGGGGAGCAGGCCGGACTGGGTCAGGAACAGCCGCTCCTCACCGCTGTTGACAAAGAGCTGCTGCTCTTCCGGGGTCAGCCTCCCCCGCGCAGCGAGGAAGGCGGTGAAATCCCGGCTCCCCCGGGAAACGAAGGAATAGGGGACCCCCTGGGAGATCGCCACGGACGGCCCCTGGCGGAGCTTGAGCAGGCCGCTCTGCCTGCCGTAGTGGAGTTCCACCAGGAGGGGCAGCAGGGTGTTCGGCGCTGACCGCTTCTCCGGCGTGGCAGCAGTGGCCGACTCGACGGCGCGGAGAAAGGCCTGCTGGCTGAACGGTTTTTCCAGGTAGTGTTCGACCCCCAGGGCGCGGGCCGCCTCGGCGTACTTCCCCCCCCGGTAGTACCCGGTCATGATGATCACCGGCAAGTTGTGCCCGCGCTGGGTCTTGCGGAGCCGCTGCAAAACCTCGATACCGTTTATCTCGGGCAGCCGCAGGTCGAGCACCAGCAGGCCGATCTCGTGGGCCGCCAGCACCCGCAACGCATCGGTGCCGCTTTTCGCAGCCAGGACTTCGTACCCTTGGGCGGCGAGAAACCGCACCAGCATGTGGGAAAGGGCTTCGTTATCTTCGGCCAGTAAGACTCGGGTCGTCATTGCGGTACCCCGTTGCGCGCTTCCCGGCTGCCGGTCCTCCGGCAGCTCACTTCAGATACGTTGTAACAGCACTGTTGTGCTGGTCAAGCGTGGTGGAAAAAAAGTGGGTGCCGTCCTTCTTGGCAACGAAATAGAGATAAGGGGTCCGGGCAGGCGCAATGACCGCCTGGAGCGCCTCGATGCCGGGGTTGCCGATGGGGCCGGGAGGGAGGCCATCGATCTGGTAGGTATTGTACGGGTTTTTGCGGCGCACGTCACTGGAAGAGACGTTGCCGGCAAAGGCCCGCACCCCGTAGACCGAGGTCGGGTCGCTCTGCAGCCGCATCCCCCGCTTGAGGCGGTTGTAAAAGACCGAGGCGATGATCGGCCGTTCGCTGGCCTCCACCGCCTCCTTCTCCACCAGCGAGGCCAGGGTGACCAGCCGGTGCCGTGCAGCAGCCTGGCCGCGGCCGGCAGCGCCGAAGCGCCCGGCATAGGCCCGGTCGAACTGGGCCACCATCATCCGGATCACCTCGGCGGGCTTCATGGCGGGTGTGATCATGTACGTCGCGGGGAAGAGATACCCCTCCGCGCTCGGGCCGGGCAGACCCATCTCCCGGAGAAGCTGCCGGTCTGAGCAGGCTGCCAGGAACTCCTGGCGGCTGAAGATCTCGCGCGCCTCCAGCAGTTCGGCCAGCTGGTAGATGGAATACCCTTCGGGCACGGCAAAGCGGTGGGCATAGACCTCGCCCGCCACCATCTTCCGCAGGATCTGAAGCGGCGTCATGTCGCCGCGCACCTGGTAGGTGCCGACCTTGATCTTGTCGTCGACGCCCCGCAGCCGGGCCAGAAGGACAAAGACCCGGGCGCTCCGGATCACCCCGCGCCTTTCCAGGTCGGCTGCCACCCGCTGCAGGGGCGCCCCTTTCACGCAGTCGACCAGTTGCGCGGTATCGCCGCCAACTGGACGCATGAGGAGCGCAAAGCCTCCCAGGGCAAGGATCAGGACGACCGCGACCAGTGCGAACACCAGCCGGTATTTTCTGCACAGCAGCGATCCCGGCATATTCATGATTTTTTGAACTTACTCTCCGTGCCGAGCCGCAGGCGCTGGATGTTTTCCCGGTGCCGCCAGATCACCAGCAGGGCGATGAGGCCGGACATGAGGAAGATCAGCCCGCGCCGGTCGATCAGGGCCACCAGGAGCGGCATGGCAGCGGCAGCGGAGATGGAGGCCAGCGACACATAGCGCCATTTCCAGAAGACCAGCCCGAAGACCGCCAGGGCCGCCAGCACCGAAAGCGGCGTCATCGCCAGAAAGACCCCCAGGGCCGTGGCAACCCCCTTCCCCCCCTTGAAGCGGAGAAAGACGGTATAGATATGCCCGGTAAACGCGGCAAGCCCGGTCAGGGCCAGCCACCCCTCGGTGAAGCCGAGGCGGTACGCCAATAGCACCGGCAGAACCCCCTTCAGGCAATCGCCGACCAGGGTCAGCACCCCCACCTTCCAGCCCAGGGTGCGGCTGACGTTGGTGGCACCGATGTTGCCGCTGCCGGTGGTGCGAATGTCAACCCCCCCCACGAGCCGGGCCAGGACCAGACCGGTGGGGATGGAGCCGAGCAGGTAGGCGGCAATGATCAGTATCAACTCGTTGGACACGGGCAACTCCGGAAAAAACGATGCAAAACGGGGCGCATTCTAGAGCATTTCGGCGCAAACTGCAAGCAGGGTCACGCCGCGGAACGCCGCCAGTCCTGCCAGATGACCAGGCCAGCCATTGCCATGAAGACCAGGTCGCGGCCGATGGCCATGAGCGGCGGGTCCGCGGCTCCCGGCTTGAAGCAGCCGCAGTTGATCTCCAGCCCCCGGATGAGGGCGGACAGGAGCGCTGCCGTAAAGAACAGGTTCAGGAGCAAGATCATGAAAGCCGCGGGACGCGCCCGCCAGCCGGTCACCAGCACGACGCCGCAGATGACCTCCAGCCAGGGGAGAACGGCAGCCACCAGGTAGTTGAAGAAATAGGGAAAGAGCCGGTAGGCCGCGATGCTGCCGGCAAAGGCCGTGGTGTCGACAATCTTGAGCATGCCGGCATAGAGGAACACAGCCCCGAGACAGATCCGGACAATGGCTATGCTGTGCTTGATGAGGGGATTCTGCATCTGATCTCCACTTTTGGCTCGTGACGCGTCGCGTGACATTGCTTATGGCCTCCGTGCAATCGGGTACCCGGCATCGCGCCAGGCAGGAAAACCGCCGTCGAAGTAATAGACCGTGGTGTAGCCGATGGCGAGCAACTGCCTCCCCACCTCGATGCTGTCCTCGCAGGCATAGCCGCTGCAGTAGACGACCAGGGTGGCGTTCTTGGGCACACGATTGCCGAATTCGGGAATCGCCGTTGCCGTATCCATGAGCGGCAGGGAGATGGCCCCCTTGATATGGCCGCTGCCGTAGGCGACACGGTCGCGGGAATCGATGAAGGTCGCCTCCTTGCGGTCATAGAGCTCCTTGACCTGCATGAGCCCCAGCGGCAAGGGGATTGGCGCCGATATCCCTGCGGCGGCCTTCGGCGCCTCGGAACTCTTTCCCGTCCAGGCATTCACCAGCAGCCGGTAATTCCAGGACACGCCGATCACCGCTGCCAGCGCCACCATGATTGCCATCTCGATGGCAAGCCGCATCATCTCCTGTTTCGTTAACATCTTCTTCTCCTGGCAGGCTGTTGAAAAACAGCCATCTCGCCGCCGTCCTCGTCACTCCCTTCGTGCGGCGTAGCGCTGCTACGCCTCCTCGGTCGCTCCTGCGGGTGCGACGATCTGACTGCTTTTGAACAGCCTGAGTTTTTTGCTACGCTGAAACTTCGTTTTCAACAACCGGCTAGAGGTTTCGCGCCAGACGTTTCAACAGCAGCGAATTGGTAACCACCGATACCGACGAAAAGGCCATGGCCAGGCCGGCGAATTCCGGTTTCAGGGTGATCCCCAGCGGATAATAGAGAACGCCGGCTGCAACCGGAATCCCCATGATGTTGTAAAAGAGCGCCCAGAAGAGGTTCTGCTTGATCTTGGCCAGGGTCGCCCGACCCAGGCGGACCGCCCGCACCACGTCGTAGGGATCGCTCTTCACCAGGATCACATCCCCGGTCTCCTTTGCCACGTCCGCCCCGCCGCCGATGGCGATGCCGACGTCGGCCTGGGCAAGGGCCGGCGCATCGTTGATCCCGTCCCCCACCATTCCGACGACCCGCCCCTGCTGCTGGTATTCCTTCACCACCTGCTGCTTCCGTTCGGGAAGCACGCCTGCCTCGAAGCGGTCGACCCCGGCTTCGCGGGCAATGGCCGCCGCCACCAGCGGGTTGTCGCCGGTAATCATGCAGGTCTCGATCCCCAGGGCCTTGAGGGCGGCAATGGTCTGCCGGGCATTCTCCTTGAGCGGGTCGCTGAAGGATGCCAGCCCCAGAACCCTGTCATTGGCGGCAACATAAATCAGCGACTGGCCTTGGCCCGCAAGACGCTCGGCATCTGCGGCCAGCGGAGACAGGTCCATCCCGGCATCCCTGATGAAGCGCTCGCTCCCGGCCAGGAGCTGTTCGCCCTGGAGGTTGCAGGAAACCCCGTAACCGCTTCTCTCCCGGTAGTCCGATACCGGACCGGCAGAGATACCCCGCTGCGCGGCCCCGGCCACAGCGGCACGGGCAAGGGGATGATTAGAAGAGCCTTCCGCTGCGGCAAGCGCCATGAGCAGTTGATATTCGTCGGCCGGCGCCAGCGGCACGAGCGCGGCAAGCGTCGGCTCTCCCCTGGTCAGGGTGCCGGTCTTGTCCAGGAGCGCCACCTGCAACCCGGCGATCCGCTCCAGGGCAGAGCCCCGCTTGATCAGGATGCCGCGGGCGAGCCCCACCCCGCTGCCGACCATGATTGCCGTGGGCGTGGCAAGCCCCATGGCGCACGGGCAGGCAATGACCACCACGGCGATGGCCAGCTTGAAGGCGAAGAGGAATTCCTGGTGCAGTGCGCCGTACCAGACCATGAAGGTGACGAGCGCCAACAGGAGGACCACCGGCACGAAAATGCCCGAGACCCGGTCGGCAAAGCGCTGGATCGGCGCCTTGTCGCTCTGGGCCTCCCGCACCATCCGGACGATCTGGGAGAGGAGCGTCGCCTCCCCTACCCTGGTCGCCCGGACCGTCAGCACGCCGGTCCGGTTGATGGTGGCACCGGTGACCATCCCCCCCGGCTCCTTCAGGATCGGGAGCGATTCCCCGGTCACCATCGCCTCGTCCACGGTGGAGGAGCCCTCCAGCACCTCACCGTCCACCGGGATCGTCTCACCGGGGCGTACCAGCACCAGGTCGCCGACCCGGACCAGGGAGGCGGCGATGTCGCGCTCTTCGCCGTCGACCACCAGCCGTGCCCGGTCCGCCTGCAAGCGGAGGAGCTTCCTGAGCGCCTCCCCGGCCTTGCCCCGTGCGCGCGCCTCCAGGTACTTGCCGAGCCGGATAAAGGCGATCAGCATGGCCGAGGTCTCGAAGAAGACCTCGCCATGACCGCCAGCCTCTCCGAGAAAGGCCCAGAGGGAATAGCCGTAGGCCGCCGAGGTTCCCAGGGCCACCAGCACATCCATGTTGGCGCTCCGGTTTTTCAGGGCGTACCAGGAGCCGCGGTAGAAGGTGAGCCCGGCACTGAACTGCACCGCAGTGGCCAGGCAGAGGTTCATCCACCCCACCGCGCGGTTGCCGTGGAGCAGCATGGTGGCCATGATGGGGAGTGCGGCGCAGAGGCTGAAGACGAACCAGGCCCTCTCCCGCGCAAACCGCTTCGCCTCGTCGGCAGCGGCATCCTCCGCCACCGGCTGGTACCCTGCGGCCGTCACCAGGGCAAAGATGCCGGCTTGGCCCAGTTGCGCCGGGTCGTAGCGGACAAAGGCCTCTTCCTGGGAGAGATTGACCACGGCAGCGCTCACTGCCGGGTGCTCCGAGAGCTTTTTCTCCAGGGTGGCCACGCAGGAGGCGCAATGAAGCCCCCTGACGCCGAAACGGAGCTCGCCGTCGCCGGCCAGCTCCTTGCACCCGTAACCGAGCTGTCGGACCAGTTCGGCGATTGCCTGAGCCGTGACGCGCTGATCGTCGAATTCGACGCTCAGCTCTTCCAGCGGGAAATTCACCGTGGCCCGCTCGACGCCGGGAAGCTCCGCCAGCGACTTCTCGATCCGCGCCGCACAATTGACGCACGACATGCCGCTGACCCTAAATCTGGCCTGTCCCGCCATCGTCCCCTCCCAGCATGAGTCCATGGATATCTTCGCTGCAGATCTGCACCACTGCGGTGAGCGGCACTGCCAGCACCACCCCCCAGAAGCCCATGATCTCCCCCAGTGCCATCAGGGCGAAGATCACCGCCAGCGGGTTGAGCTGCAGGGCGCTGCGCATGAGCAGCGGTTTGATCAGGGTCCCCTCGACCACCGTATTGATGATGAAATAGACCGCGCAGACCTTGGGAATGATCATCAGGTCGCCCCCCTTCAGGTATCCGATGAGCGCCGGCGGGATGACCGCCAGCATCGCCCCGAAAAACGGGATGATGGTGGCAAACCCAGCGATCATGCCGTTCAGGATCGGGAATTCGATTCCCATGAGGTAGAGCGACAGGGAGCAGAGGATGCCGACCAGGAAGCAGTCGATGAACATGGCGTAGAGAAAGCGCTCCAGAGTGCGGTTGATCCGGTTCCCAAGCGTGGTGATCTCGTCGCGGTACCCCTCCGGCACCAGCCGCATCAACCCCTTTTTGGCGACCTCCTTGTAGTAGAGCAGGAAGAAGACCAGGATCGGCGCCAGGAGCAGGTCGAACAGGGCAAAGCCCAATCCCTTCAACCGCTCGTACCCCTTGCCCGAGACATCGGTGGCAGCCTGGTTGAGAACCTCGACGGAGCGATCGACCAGCCAGGAGACATCCTCGGCGCTGTAATACCGGGAAAGCTCCCTCTGCCAGGAAACCGCGGCCTCCTGCAGGTTCTTCACATAGCCCGGCAGCGACAGGGTCAAGAGCTGTAGCTGCTGGCCCACATAGGGGATCAGGAAGAACGTCGAATAAAAGCAACCGACAACCAGAATGCCATAGAGCAGCACCAGGGAGAGGCCACGGGGAAAGCCGCGTGCTTCGAGATATTTGAGGAGCGGATTGACGAGGTAGGCGATGGCCAGAGAAGTGAGGACTGCGGAGACGGTATGGCGCAGGAACAGGCTCGCCAGGAGCAACAGCAGAAATGCGAATGCCCAGAAAGCGTATATCCTGCCGTGGGAGCCCATGGTGACCCCTCAGGGTTCCCGGAAGTCGCCGCTGCGAACGTGCTCGATGGTTATCTTCAGAGCAGCGGCAATGGGAATGGCCAGGAGTATCCCCCAGAACCCCATCAGTTCGCCCAGCGCCATGACGAAGATAATGGTGACCAGGGGGTTGAGGTTCATCGCCTCCTTGAAGACCAGCGGCTTGATCAGGTAGCCCTCGATGAAATAGATGATGGAAAAGGCGGCAATGACCTTCAACAGGGCCACGCCGCTCTGGAACTTGACATAGGCGAAGAAGAGCGGCGGTATGGTGGCAATGATCACGCCGATGAAGGGGAGGATAGAGGCAGCTCCTGCAAAGAGGCCGTTGAGAATAGCGTAGTCAACGTCCAGGATGTAGAGGGCAATCGCCGACAACACGGCAACGATGAGTGACACGATCAGCTGGCCGCGGATGTACCCCCCCACGCTCCGGTTGATCTCGTTGCCGATCTGGAGGATCAGATCCCGCCGCAAGGGGGGGAACCACCTGAGCAGCTCGCGTTTGATCGCCTCCTTGTAATAGAGCATGAAGAAGACCAGGATCGGCGCGAGCATGAGGTTGAACAGGTTGAAGGCGACCCGCGAAGCCGCGACATAGACCCCGGCACCGAATTTCCCGGTTACCTTGTCCAGGTTCCCGGAGAAGGAATCGATGAGCCACTGCCACTCTGCCGCGCCGTAGACCGGCGTGTAGCGGTGTTTGAGCTCCAGGGACATGGATTTCAGCTTCTGCAGGTAGAGGGGGAGATTGTGCAGCAGGTCCTGCCAGCGACCGGTGAGGAACGGAACCAGGAAGGCGAAAAAGAAGACCGAAAAGATCGCCAGAATGGCATAGAGGATGATGATCCCCACGATGCGCCGCTGGCCGCGCCGCTCGATCCCCACCACGATCGGGTCGAGCAGGTAGGCGAACACAAAGGAGAGGAGGAAGCACGAGAGCGTGTGCTTCATGGAATAGCCGGCGATCACCGCAAAGGCGATCCCCAGCAGTACGGCGGTCCACCTGGTTACTGCGTTGATCCCCATCATCTGCTCCCTGATGCATCATCAGCAACGGCCATGCGCCGCAGCATCACAGTATATCACTTTCGAAGATGTCGTGCTCTTCCAGCCAGCGTTTGATCCGCTCGGAGAGATGCGACTCCCGCAGGGCCTCCAGGTGATCCATCTCGTCGGGGTAGAAGGAGAGGATCTCCTCCACCTTGCCATAGGGGAGCTTGCCGGCATAGGCACGGGTGAGCATGTCGCGCAGGTGGGGGTTGTCGATCTCCTGGATGAACTGGTAGAGCAGCAGCCTCTCCTGCTCGTAATCGAAACCCGGTATCGACAGGTACTGGTCGCTGTTCTCCGCAACCTCCTGCCAGAAACCCTCGTCGTCATAATCCGCCGGCACGAGATATATCTCGCCGGAAAGCCGGTCCAGAAGGTAGACCAGTTCCGGGTCCCGGTTCTCGAAGGCATCCAGGAGCTCTTCCCAGATAATGTCCACATCACGCATCACGCCCAACGGCACTCTCTCCCGCAATGTCTCATCCGGTGTTTCCGGATGGGCACTCTTTTCTCCCCGGCCTTTACCTGCGAGGGCTTTTTCGTTATAGTGTGGCAATGCGTTCACTCTTCATCGCCGATGCCCACCTGGAGCGGGAGTCAGATCCCGCCTACCGGGCCATGCTCCGCTTCCTCGCCGAATCGCGCGGCACCACCGGGACCCTGTATATCCTGGGAGATTTCTTCGAGTTCTGGATCGGCTATCCGACCGTCCCCTTCACCCACTACCTGCCAGTGCTGGAGGCGCTACGGCAGCTTGCCGACAGCGGCACCGCAATCGTCTTCTTCGAAGGCAACCACGACTTCCACATGGGTCCCTTCTTCACCGATACCCTGCGGGCACGGGTCTTTCCGGGACCGGCCGCCATGACCCTGGACGGGCGCCGGGCCTATCTCTGCCATGGCGACCAGGTCAATGCCAAAGACATCCCCTCCCGCCTTTTGCGCGGCATCCTCCACTCACCCCTGACCCGCTGGCTCACCCACGTGGTGCCGCCGGGAGTGGCGGGAACCATTGCCGAACGGATGGGACGGTCGGGGAGACAGAATCTGCACTACAAGGGAGAAAACCCTGCCTGTCGGACGATTCTCCGGGATTTTGCCGCACAACGCTTTGCCGACGGGTACGAGCTGGTCATCACCGGCCATTTCCACCTGCCGTTCACGGAACCTGCGCCGGACGGGTCGGGAAAACTGCTGGTCTCGCTCGGTGATTGGGCCACCCGCTTGTCTTACGCGGAGATGGTGGATGGGGAGATCACGCTTCAGACCTTCCGCTGACCTCGACAGGGGCGGCAGCCAGCCCGAACAGCCGCAGGTAGTTCGCTACCCGCTCATCCAGCGTCGGTGCCGTTATCAGACCGCACAGGTCGTCGGGACGGTAGCTGGCGCAGACAGCAGGCCTCGTTGCATAGATGTCGCAGAGCCCGGTGGGGAGCAGGTGCCGACATCGCTCACCCAGTGGTTTGTCCAGAGCCGAGATATCCGGTGCCACGCAACAGGTCCCGCATTGCCGGCATGCCATCGTGCCCTCCCGTGGAACCGGGTTACTTGAAAAACGCCTCTAGCGCCTGCTCGCCCAAAAGCGAAGCCTTTATCCGCCACTTCTCGCCATTGACGATGAGGGCAGCCAGAGCTATCTGCGGGTCATCGATGGGCGCATAGGCGGCAAACCAGCTGTAATGGCCGGGCGGATCGGTCCCGTTGATGGAGCCGGTCTTGGCGGCAATATCCACGGCGGCGAGCTTCGGCCGGCCCCGACGGTCGCGGAACACCTTGCGCGACGTCCCCTGGCTCACGGTGGTGGACATCATCGTTGCCAGCTGGTCGGCGGTTTCAGGCGAAACCACGCGCCGCACCGGTTTCGCCTGGTCGCTGAAGAGGATCTTCCCCTTGCTGCCGCGGATCTCGTCTGCCAGCATCGGCTGCAGCATCATACCCTTGTTGGCGATAGCCGCCATCATCAGGGCGGCATAGAACGGTGAGATCTTCACGTCGCGACAGAGGCCGGCCCCCATCCGTTTCAGCTCGCCATCGTCCTGGGGCGTCACACTGCTGCAGGGAGTGATGGGGGTTCCGGGAAAAAGGAGCTGATTGAAGCCGAACCGCTCCATCCCCTGCATGATCCCTTCCTTCCCCACCACATCGCCGGCCAGACGGCCGAACAACGGATTCACCGACTTCCCCATGGCCATGGTCAGGCTCATCTCCTGATTGCCGCGCCGGTTCCCCACCGACCAGTAACGGGGGTTTTCGGACGTCAGCCCGCCTCGGAATGGAAGAACGGTCTGCGGGGTCACCTTCCGCTGCTCCAGGGCAGCCGAAGCCGTGATGATCTTGAAGAGCGAGGCCATGGGATAGAGGTTGTAGGGAGCCTGGGCCTGCCAGGCCGAGTCTTTCTCCGAGTGGGCGGCCAGCGCAAGGATACGGCCGCTCTTGGGCTCGACAGCCACAAAGACCCCGTATGGGACCCGATATTCAGCCATGACCGCCTTGACACGCGCCTGCAGCTCGGGGTTGATGGCATAGACCACGGTCGTGCCGTCCTGCAGCGGCGCCAGCAGCCGTTCCCCGTCAAGCTTAGCCGACGGGAGCGATTCATTGGCAAGTCGGAACGACTGTGCGAAATCCAGCTCCCCCCGGAGAGCCGTCGGACGGACAGAGCGGGCACTTACACTGGAGATGGCGTTTTTGGCCGACACCAGCAGATGAAACAGGGGATAGGCGGCAATCAGGCATGCCAGCAGCGGCAAAAGCACCTTGAGCCGGCGACGGCGCTCCGGTGTTTCAGGGGCGGGTCGCCTGAAGGCGTTCCGCGGGGCATGCTGCTTGCGCCCCAGGGGGATGATCCGCCTGAACCGTCCGGTATGTTTGGTTGTAATATGTTTTATGTCCTGCATGGGCCTAGGTGATGTGTTGCCAGCCGGTATCGACATGGGCAGGAATAACGAGCTTCAGGCTGAGCGGAAGTTGAGGCACTATATGTCATTTGACGCAGGGTTGTCAATGCTGTCGGCTCTCCAGCTCTCCTGCGCTGCCGTCAGCGGAAAGCCGGGCAAGGTCGCGCAGGGTCATGCCGGCAAGCAGCTGCCCGGTCCCCTGCTGCAGCCGCTCCATGAGCCGCGAAACCGCATCCTCCCCCTGGGCGCCGAACTCCCCGGAGCACCCCTCCCCCCCATACTCGCGCAGGGCCGCCAGGACGTCACTAACCAGGACCCGGTCGATATCTCGGCCGGGCAGATAGGTCTTCGGCTCACCGGCACCTTCGGCCAGCATACCCCGTGAAGCATAGAACGAGAGCAGCCCGCGCACGGTCCGGGCCGGTACGTCCAGCTCTTCTGCCAGCTCCTCCTCGTTCGGGGGCGGATCGCCCGCCACGAAGACCGCCGCGATCCTCCTCAAGAGCGACAGGGCAAGATACTCGTGCAGGGAATGACTGGAGCAGAGCCGCAGCCCCCCCCGCCACCCGCGCAGGGTCTGATGGGCGCAGACCACCTCGCCGCCGAAGAGGATGATAGTCCAGCTGGTGTAGACCCAGACCATGATCAGTGGGACCAGGGCCAGCGTCCCGTAGATGGCGTTGTAGCGGGCAACTCCCACCTGGAAGTGGATATAGCCCCACTGGGCAAGCTGCCAGATGGTACCGGCAAATATGCCGCCGACCAGCGCCGACCTGAACCTGACCTTGGTGTTGGGAATGAAGATGTAGAAGCAGATCAGGGCCAGCCAGACAATCAGATAGGGGATCAGCCGGAAGACAACGAGCAGGAGATCGCCCAGGAATTCGATGGAGAGGACCCAGCGGACCAGGACCTGGCTCTGCAGGCTGGTGGTGATGCTGGTGGCGGCAAGCAGCAGAAGCGGCGCCACCAGGGAGACGCTCAGATAGTCGGAAAACTTGCGATGCAGGGAACGGGTCTCGCTAACCCCCCAGATGCCGTTGAAGGCCTCTTCCATGGAGGCGAACAGGGAAACCACCGTCACGATGAGGGAAATGAGCCCGATGGCGCCCAGCGAGGTCATGTTGGTGTTGTTGATGTAGTGGATGATCTTGCTGACCGCAACCTCGGAGCCGGCTGCGACCTGGTCGAGAAGGAGCGGCTCAAGACGGTTCTGGACGCCGAACCCCTTGAGCAGCGAAAAGGCAAGGGCGAGAAACGGGACCAGGGAGAGGATGGTGGTGAAGCTTAAGGCCGATGCCTCCAGCAGACAGCGATCCGCCATGAAGTCCTTGGCAGCGACAACGAGAATCTGGATGCCTTTCAACAGCTGGCGTCTGATTCCGCTGCAGGAGGCTGGCTCGCATTCACCCAGAGGGGGCGGAAGCAGCCGCTTCAGCAAACTGCCGATCGTCTCGTGTCCGATCATGCCACCTCCCGACATCTACGAAAAAGGGGCGCACAGCCGTGCGCCCCTCCGGAACAGATTCCGTCCGCAATCATGCATCCTTGTATTTTTCCCGCTCGCGGTCCATCGCCTCTTTGCCCGCCTCGATGGCCGACGCGAGGATCGATTTTTTCTCCTGGAGGATCTCCTTGCCATCCTCTAGCGTGGTCTTGATCTTGTCCTGGGCCTCGCTGACATATTCCTTGATCTTGTCGACCGCATCCTCGGTGAGACCGGTTATCTTCGCACGTATCTCCTTGCCGCTCTTGGGTGCTACCAGAAGCGCCACGCCGGCACCGACGGCGGCACCCGCGAGAAAGGACAGCAGTACGGCTCCTGTGCTGCTTCCATTGTCATTGTTTGCCATGTTGTTTCCCCTCCTTTCGCAGAAATTTGTCGATCATGAACTTGCCCGCCACCCTTGCACCGGTGAGCCAGAGCGATGAACTGGCCAATACCCCCGCAACCGACCCGGCCACGTTGTTGATGGTGTGCAGGCTCCTGCCCGTATCTCCCAGCGCCGCCATGAAGGTCGTCACATCCTCACGGTTGGCGGCAGTCTCCTCGACGATCAGCTTTGTACCGGCCAATGTTTCGCGCAGTTCGCGCAGGACCGGCTGCAGGTCGGCTTCGATCCGCGCCAGCGTCTCGCGCGACGCCATCGCGGTCTTTCTAATCTCGATGCAGGCCGGAATCATCACCCCGGCCAGAACCACCAGTGTCACAGCCATAACGACCACGGCGATCCCTGCGATATCCATGTACTCTCCCCCTTCTGCAGCTCTCAGTCTCAGTAAGTATAAAGCAGTGTCGATTTTTTGCAACCTGTCGATGCGCGCCGGATCACCATTCCTCGATCTCCATGGCCGTTACTGCCACGTCGGGCCGCTCATCGACGAGCCATACCTCCAGCTGCTCCAGGAGTTGACGGGCATACAGCCGGTTCGGACTGACCGTGACAAAGCCGAGCACCGCGCTCGTCGGGTCTTCCTGGCGATCCACCTCGGCAGCGGCAACATTGAAGCGATTGCGGGCACGCGCCAGGATGCTTTTGACGATTCCACGCTTCCCCTTGAGCGAATGGCTGGGGAGTTCCAGGAAACATTGGGCGGCATAAATGTGCATGAAACGAGCATGCTCCGAGCTTTTTCAGGGATTGTACCCGCCAGGCGGGAAAGATCAAGGGGATACGGTTGACATTCACAGACTCCCCTCTATAATAGCGGCATGAGCTGTACCACCACTTCTTCCCGCAGGTGATTCTATGAATATTCTCATTAACCTGAGCAGCCTGGTTCTCGGCAGCTCACTCGCCGAGATGCTCACACGCAACCCAGACGGTTTCACAACCTTCGTCACCCTTGATGCCGAATCGGTAACCGACTTCAATCCCGGCCTGGTTCTGGTCGACGCCTCCACCCTCAAGGCAGAGCTGTTCACCCACTGGCCCGAGGCCAAGGTCATCCTGATGGACACGGGGCTGGCGGAAAACGAGATCATCAGCATTCTCCTTTCCCACAAGCTGGATGGCGTCATTGCCACGGACACCGACATTCCGCTCTTCTTCAAGGCGCTCTCCGTCATTCACGACGGCCAGGTCTGGATCGACAACAGCAAGCTGAAGGCGCTGCTCAACTACGCCGAATCGGCAGCCCGTGCCAAGAACATCGAAAAAATCAGCCGGAAGGAACAGGAGATCATCATCCTGGTCTCCCAGGGATTCAAGAACAAGGAGATCGCAGAGAAGCTGCACATCAGCGAGCAGACCGTCAAGGCTCACATCAGCCACATCTTCCGCAAGGTCAAGGTTACCAACCGTTCCCAGCTGGTCCCCCTGGCGATGAAATTCCGCCTTCCCCCCATGACCTGATCCGGTACCGTACAATCCATCCCGACCGATTCGTTGCCACAGTACCTTAAAGCCCGTTCCGTTCAACGGGGAGGGCGAATCACGATGACGCCGTTTGCCAGACGGCCTTCCAGCCAGCGGCGCAGGTACAGCTTGAGGAATGAGCGGCCGGCGGGGATCAGAAAGACCAGGCCGAGGAAATCGGTGAGAAAGCCGGGGGTGAGGAGCATGAGCCCCCCGACCAGGATCAGCAGGCCATCAAGGAGTTCGGCAGCCGGCAGGCGACCGGAGGCCAGCTCTCCCTGGATGCGGCGCAGGATGCCGAACCCCTGGTGGCGCACCAGCCAGGCGCCGCAGAAACTGACTGCCAGCAGAATGGCAACCGTCTCCCACGCACCGATCAGTTTCCCCACCTTGATCAAAAGATAGAGTTCCACCGGCACAACGGCAAAGACGAGAAAGAGCCTGGCTAGCATGGGCGGGCGCTCCGTTCCGGCTACAACGGCATTGGGGCACAGACGTTTGCCGGGTTGTTCACTTCAGTGCCGCAGGTGAAGCAGACATGGGTCGGGTTGACGGTCAGGCGGGCAATCTCGTCGGCAAGCCCCAAGCTGCGCAGGACACAGATGTGCCCCTGATGGCCCTTTTCATTGGTGCATTTCTTCTCTTCGGACATACAAACCTCCCTGTTCGATTGGATCTGATTCCTTCCGGTCCCCTCACAACCTTTTCGCCCTTATTTCTTCAGGTCGATGCCGTAACTCTTGATCTTCCGGTGCAGGTTGCTCCGCTCCAGCTCGATGGATTCGGCAGTCCTGCTGATGTTCCAGCCGAAATCCTCAAGTTTCTGGAGGATGAATTCCCGCTCGAACTCCTCCCGAGCCTCGCGCAGGGAGGTCAAACCCATCATGCCGTCGATGCGCGTGACTGCATCGACACGATGGGTATCGCCGCGCAGGTAATCGGGGAGCTGATCGGTACTGATGGTTCTCCCCGGAGTCATGATCACCAGCCGCTCCATGATGTTCTTGAGTTCCCTTACGTTGCCGGGCCAGTCGTACTGCTGCAGCAGTTCAACCGCTTCGGGAACGAGCTGTTTTCGCTCCCGTCCCTCCTTGCGGCAGAACCGCTCCAGGAAATATTCAACAAGCTGCGGCACATCCTCCTTCCGCTCGCGCAGGGGAGGAACCTGGAAGGGGACCACGTTGAGCCGGTAATAGAGGTCATCGCGGAAGGTGCCGTTCTTGATCTCCTCCTCCAGCACCTTGTTGGTGGCAGCCACGACACGAACATCCACCTCGATGGTCCGCGTCCCCCCGACCCGCTCGAACTTCCGCTCCTGCAGGATCCGAAGCACCTTGGCCTGGGTCTTGAGCGACATGTCGCCAATCTCGTCCAGAAAGATGGTGCCGCCGTCAGCCAGGTCGAACTTCCCCTTCTTCTGGGCCACGGCACCGGTAAAGGCGCCGCGCTCGTGGCCGAACAGTTCGGACTCGATCAGTTCGTCCGGGATGGCGGCACAGTTGATCTCCACAAACGGCTTGCTCTGCCGGTTACTGAAATGGTGGATCGAACGGGCAACCAGCTCCTTGCCCGTGCCATTCTCCCCGGTTATGAGGACCGACGCGGTGGTGGGGGCAACCAGCCGGATCTGATCCCGCAGGGTATTCAGGGCTGGCGAGGCACCGACCATCTCGTGCCCCTGCAGCACGGCGTCGCGCAGGGTCTCGTTCTCTTCCCGCAGCCGCTGCATCCCCAGGGCATTCTGGATGGTGAGCAGCAGCTTCTCCAGGGAAAGGGGTTTTTCGACAAAATCATAGGCCCCCAGCTTGGTGGACCGCACCGCCGTCTCGATGGTGCCGTGCCCGGACATCATCACCACGGTCAGCGACGGATGGATCTCCTTCAGCTTCTGCAGGGTCTCCAGCCCGTCCAGGCGCGGCATCCAGATGTCCAGCAGCACCAGGTCGGGGAGGTCCCGCTGCACCGACTCCAACGCCTCGACACCATCCACCGCCAGGAGGGTCCGGTAGCCTTCGTCCTCCAGGATACCCACCAGCGAGGTGCGGATGCTCTCTTCGTCATCGACAATCAATATGGTCTGTGCCATGTCCGACCTGCTCCTTTAGCTCGTCCATCAGGGTCAGAGCCCGACCTCTTTGGCAAGTGCGCCCCAAGCGGGGAGGCTCCGCTCGATCATCCCCTTGTCAACACAATAGGCGATCCTGAAGTAGCCGGGAGCACCGAATCCCGCACCGGGGACCAGCAGGATGTGGTGCTTCTGGGCCAGGCGGACAAACGCCACATCGTCTGCAATGGGCGAACGGGGGAAGAGGTAGAATGCCCCATCCGGCTTCACCATGCTGAATCCGAGGCCGGTCAGCCCCTCGTAGAGGAGATCCCGCTTTTGCCGGTATTCGCCGATATCCACCGATTCACGCTGGAGCTTTGCCACCAGGCGCTGGAGAAGCGCCGGTGCGTTGACGAACCCCAAGGTGCGGTTGCAGAAAATCGCCCCTTCCATGAAAAGCTCCACATGGGTCATGCGCGGGTTGGCCGCCAGGTAGCCGATCCGCTCGCCCGGCAGGGCCAGGTCCTTGGAATGGGAGGTGACGATCACCGCATTGTCGATGAAGGGGAAGATGCTGGGCACTGCCATGCCGTCGTAAGCTATACGGGCATAGGGCTCGTCGGAGATGACGTAGATCTGCCGCTCCAGTTCCCGCTCCTTACGCTGCACCAGATCGCCCAGTTTCTGCAGGCTTTCGGCAGGATAGATGACCCCGGTGGGGTTGTTGGGGGTGTTGATGATGATCGCCCGCGTCTTTTCGGAAATAGCATTCTCGATCGCCGGCAGGTCGAGCTGGAAGGTTTCCGGGTCTGTCCAGACCTCGCGGGGGACGCCGCCATGGTTGTCGATGTAAAACTTGTACTCGACAAAGTGCGGGGTCAGGATGATCACCTCTTCGCCGGGGTTGAGGATCGTCTTCAGGGCCACGTTGAGGGCGCCGCTGGCGCCGCAGGTCATGACCACGTTCGCCGCAGTCACCTGCAGACCGGACGACTCGGACAGCACCTCGGCAACTGCGGCGCGAGTCTCCTGGTAACCGGCATTGCTCATGTAGCGGTGCATGCCGAGAGGAGGGGCTGCCGCCAGTCGCCGGAACTCCTCGTCATATCGGGCAGGGGGCTCGATATTGGGATTCCCCAAGGTGAAATCGTAGACGTTATCGGCGCCGTGGACTGCCCGGAGCCGTTCCCCTTCCTCGAACATCTTGCGGATCCAGGACGCTCCCTCGATGAAGGTCTGGATTTTTGCGGCAATGGCCATAGTCTCTCTCCTTCCGGTTGGGAACTATGTAGCATATTTGCAACACCAGGTGCAAGAGGAAGCTGGACGGGTGCCGGAACTGCCGTTCGACACAAACCACGACCACAACAGGCATGCCAATAATGGAGAAATCACATGATGGAGAAATTGGTGTGGATGATCTTCTGCAGTTCCTCGATCCGGATGAGGGCGTTGCGCACCCGTTCCCGCTCCTCGGTGGAGAGTTCATAGGGGTTCAGATAATAGGAGTCCTTCTGAATCCCCTTGATGACCTTGATCTGCAAGAGAATTCGATGGCGGGTAAGGGCAAGGTAGGCATCGGTGAGGCCTGCTGCGGTGTTGCGGGAAAAGCTCCGTTCCGCTTCCAATAGCTCGATCCGTTTCAGGGTGCTGGTGGCAGGTATCCCCTGGTTGATGGCGAGTATCCGGACGTTCATCACCAGGGGTGCCCAGGCAAGGAGTTTCAGGTTGAACTCTCCCTTGTGTTCACCCGAACCCTCGGTCCAGAGCCGCTTCAGGAACCCGAGTGCCAGTTTCATCTCGGTGGCGGCCTTGGCCATGCCCCATAAAACCTGGAAATAATCCTGTTCCAGACCACGGATGAGAGATATCAGCTCCTTGGCCAGCTTCTGGTCACCGGCAACAGCGCGGGCATCGGAAAGGACTATGAGATCCATCAGGTTCTTCCCATAGTCTTCATATTCATACCGCACAATGGAGAGGAGCTTTCTCCGCCACTGGGTATAGGAACCGCGCCAGGTGGGGTTCGAGGGCATGATGTCGCCGGTGCACTTCTTGAAACCGATCTCTGCCAACCGCTCAACCAGAAGTTCGGAAAACTCTTTGAAATAGCGGTCGACCTCCTCGTCGCCATCGGCATAAACGATCAGATAATCCTGGTCAGTAATGAGGGTCTGCTCCTCGCGACCGTCGCTCCCCATGCTGATCAGGGCATAGGGGACTGGCGGTGCTCCCTTCCCTTCGCCTGCAAGTTCCTGTTCCACCAGCGAAAGCGCTCTCCCTGCCAGCAGGTCGCGGTACTCGGTGCAGCTTGCATGCAGGGCTGGAACCGACTGCGACGCGAGAAAACGCTCCATCTCCTGGAGATTGAGCGTGTCATGGATCTCTTTGAGCTTACCGTAGTCCGAGGTGACCCCGATCGACTGACACAGCTCCCGCTGCCGCCCCGAACTCCCCGAGACAAGGTTCATCTCCTTTTCAAACCGCGTGCAGAGTTCATCAAGGAGCCTGCGCGCCTCGCTACCGGTCAAAAGCGGCAGGAAGTCGCGGACTCGCCGCATGATCTGCTGGTGCAGCTCCTCCGGAGCTATTTTGTGGATTATCTCGTGGTACATGGTCTGGAGTCCAAAAAAAAGGGGAAGGCAAGCCTTCCCCACATTGTATCACACAGTTGATCCTCTGTTAGTGGTCAATGGCCTTAGCCATGCCGATACCGGTGTTCTGGCGGACGTAGATCTCGTCGAACATCTCTTCGGACTTGCGGCTCGGGAAGGCCAGACAGCCGATGATGGCTGCCAGGAAGCCGACCGGGATCGAGAGGATGCCCGGGTTCTTCAGCGGGAAGAGCGGTGCATCCAGACCCAGCATGGACTTGCCGTCCTTGTTCTTCTCGTAGTCAGCCTTGGCCTTGGCCAGGTCCTTCAGCTGCACGGCGGTGAGCACGGTCCCCTCGGCCTGCTTCTTCTCCAGGACCGTGGCTACCTTCTGGGCATCGGCGGCAACCTTCTTTGGATAGGTCATGTTCGGAGAGACCATAACCAGGCCGATGGAACAGACGGTACCAATCAACAGGCCGGCGATGACGCCGGCGGTGTTGAACTTGCGCCAGAACAGCGACAGGAACACGACCGGCAGGTTGCCGGAGGAGGCAACGGCAAAAGCAAGTGCCACCAGGTGGGCAACGTTGGATTTCTCGGCCGCGATGCCGATCATGATGCCGGCGGCGCCGACAACCATCGAGGTAACCCGGGCAGCCATGACCTGCTCGTGCTGATCAGCATGGCCGTCCTTGATGACGTTGACGTAGATGTCATGGGCAATGGCGGCGGAGGCTGCCAGTACCAGGCCGGAGACCACCGCCAGGATGGTGGCGAAGGCAACGGCGCAGAGGAAGGCGAGGAAGATGTCGCCAAGGACCGGGGCAATGTCGGCACCCAGCTGCTGGGCCAGCATCATGGTCGCCATGTTGCCACCCTTGTCAACCTGCATGATCCCCTGCGGGGTGAGGTGGATGGCGGCGCCGAAGCCGAGCAGGGTGGTCAGGACGTAGAAACCGCCGATGATGAACATGGCGATGATGACGGACTTGCGGGCGGCCTGGGCCGTCGGCACGGTGAAGAAGCGCATCAGGATGTGCGGCATGCCGGCGGTGCCGAGCACCAGGGCCATGCCGAGGGAGATCTGGTCGAGCGGGTTCTTCAGGAACAGGCCCGGCTCAAGAAAGCGCTGGCCATAGTCAAAACCGGGTACCGGCAGCGGGTCCTTGAGGACCACCTTCTGCACGTGCTCGGCAATGGCCGGGCTGGTGGCGATGTCGGTGAAGAACTGGATCGGGTTCATGCCGGCCTTGATACCGACCAGGATCGCGAGCAGGAACGCACCGGACATGAGCAGGCCGGCCTTGATGATCTGGACCCAGGTGGTGGCGGTCATGCCGCCGAAAACGACGTAGCCGACCATCAGGATACCGACGCCGATGATGGCGGTCTTGTAGGGGACGCCGATCAGGAGCTGCATCAGCTTGCCGGCACCGACCATCTGGGCGGTGAGGTAGAAGGTGGAAACGGCAACGGTTGAGATGGCGGCCACGGCGCGCACCGGTTTCGGCTCGGTGCGGAAGGAGAGGATGTCCCCCAGGGTGTACTTGCCGGCGTTGCGGCAGGGCTCGGCAATGATCAGGAGCACGGTGATGTAGGCGACGAGCCAGCCCACCGAGTACATGAAGCCGTCATAGCCGTAGAGGGAGATCAGACCGGAAATCCCCAGGAACGAGGCTGCCGACATGTAGTCGCCGGCAATGGCCCAACCGTTCTGGGTGCCGGTGATGCCGCCGCCGGCTGCATAGAAGTCCGCTGCGGTCTTGGTCCGCTTCGCTGCCCAGACAACGACCGACATGGTGATGGCGATGATGATGCCGAACATGGTGAGAGTAATGGCCTTGTTGGCCTTGAGTTCTCGTTTGGCCGGCACGGCAGGTGCGGCGGCCGGGGCCGGTGCCGGAGTAGCGGTCTGCTGCATGGCCGCAGGGGCGGCCGGGCTGGTAGCTGCGGGCGCGGTAGCTGCCGGATCGCCGGCAGGGGCTGGAGACTTGGCCGTCTCGGCAAAGGCGATAGAGCCCACGGAAAGGGCCAGGGTCAGTGCGATGAACAGTTTTTTCATGTTTCCTTTCCTCCTTTCCTATTTGAGCTCATCCACCAGCTCACGAGTCAGCCGGTCGAAATCTTTGTTGGCAACATGGGCATAATAAATGGCCAGCGCCCAGGAGACGAAGAACTGGGAGAGGGCAAACAGATAGCCGAAATTGATTGCCCCGATGATCTTGATCTTGAAGAGCCCCGGTGTGTAAGCTGCACCGATCGGGAGGAGGAAATAGTACACGGTGGAGAAGATCCACCAGCCGAACAGGAACACCGTCTTCTTGCG
>MTLC01000053.1_pt2 | contig 67438 bp, 58 predicted proteins | sample 1982451 | NCBI WGS metagenome assembly MTLC01 (sample SAMN05710165, study PRJNA340218) | biofilm metagenome | isolation source: sample SPH anode biofilm adapted to +100 mV | place: USA | collected 2012-02-03 | reverse complement strand
AAGCCGTAAAAGCAATCATCATCCAAAAACAGAGGACGGCGAGGTGAAAATATGGCTTTTGGAAACGATACATAAAAAAAATCGTAGAAAAATTTTCTACGAAATTAACAGAAAAGTTTTGAAAATACATCAAAACAGGGAAAAATTTATGAAGTCATCTTAACTTTTTATAATTAATGCGAATAAAGGGTTAAAACCTAATAACAACATCACTGAGACGGTGCTACGCACCTGAATGCGTGGGTTGATATAAATTCTACAAATGATGGTAGTGCTACGCACCTTTGCTGCGTACCAGCTTTTCATTTGTAGGATATTAATTAGGAATATACCAAGAGGTGCGTAGCACTGTTTCAACTCTTAATTCGCATAATTAGAGAATAATACCCTCGTTTTGAACCCAATTTCCCGCAAAATTCGCAGAAGTTTGCAGAATTTTGTTTTTTTCCGCGAAAATCTGCGATTCCGAGTAGTGGGAAACGGGACAAAATCATAAAAAATAAAAAGTCGAGATAAGTTCGATTAGAAATCAAGTAAACAGCACCGTACTATACACTAAAAAGACCATCAATATTCCTAACATTGTCCAGACAGGAATTTGAGTGTGAACAATAGGTGTGTTTTTGTCGGCAAATAAATGAGGACGGATTTTGTTCAATAACCAATAAACCAGCAATGCGGATAAAGCGCCCACCATGGCGCCCCCCAGCACATCGCCCGGAAAATGAACGCCGAGAAAAATACGCGAGTAAGCGACCAATGCCGCCCACGCCATAATACAGACGGTGTAAAATTTACTTCTAAATAAAAGAGAGGTTAAAATTCCCAGTCCAAACATGTTTGCCGCGTGCGAGGATACGAAACCGTACATTCCGCCGCCTCGGTCGCCGTTAACCAGTACCACTAAATTTTGAATAGAAGGGTCTTCGGACGGGCGCAAGCGTTGCACCACATTTTTAAGAATGCCGGAAGCGGTTTGGTCAGCAATGACGATGCACATTATCAACCCCAGCACAATCAGCCACGAGTCTTTTTTCCAATGACGAATAACCACGTATAAAATAGCCGCGTAAAAAGGTATCCACACTTTTTTGGCGCTGACGAGCCACATTATATTGTCCCAAAAGTTTGAATAATCGTTATTTAACGCCAATAATAACTGTCGGTCTATCGAATCAAGAAAGTGGATAAGTTCCATAAAAATCAGTGGATTGGTGGATTTGTTTGATTGGTAAATTAGTTAATTTGAGAATAGTTGATTTGGGTTAAATCCATTGATTGGCAAAATCCTATTCAACCATTTATCTATTTAACCAATAACTAAATTTATATTCTCTCAATAGCGCTTTCTTCTACCCAGCCTATGGCGCCATTTTCAAGTTCTATTTCAGCCCAATTGCTCAGGGTGCTTTTTACTTCCACTTTGGTGCCTTCGTGAAGTTGGAAAATATCTGTTCCGCTTTTGTCGGGTGAGCTTTTGGCAGTAACCGCGCCTGTCATGATGATGGCGTCTCTGTGTTTAAGCATTTGGTCTTTACGTATGCCCGAAAGTATAAAGGTGATGCCGCTTACCACTATAAATACAAAAGCGGTATAAAACGCTATTTTCCTGTTTCGCCGTTCTTTGGCAAAGACAAACAGTAAAAACAACGCCAACGATAACACAAAAGTAATGATGCTGACGACTGCCCATTGATTGCTTGTGCCCCATTCTATTAACGAAATAGCCCATCGCTTTACAAAAAAACCGGCTGAGGCGTTTACGTTATCCACCACTTTTTGTTGGGCTAATTTTAGATTGAACTTCGCATCCTTAAAGTTGGGATTTAATCGTAAGGCTCTTTCGTAATTTAAAATAGAGTGCCCTATCTCGCCCGATTTATAATAGGCATTTCCAAGATTGTAATAAAGTTCGGCGGAAACACCCTTTTTCAGTTCCACTTCGTATAATTTTGCCGCATCGGCGTAATTTCCGTGTTTGTACATATCGTTTGCTTGCGCGAAAGTATCGGATTTTTGCGGGCTGTTTTGCGCTGAAACAGATAGGGTAACGCACATTAAAACGAAGGTAGTATGTAAAAATAATCGGTTCATTTTTTAGTGTTGATTAAAATGGATGTTCCAAGTTTCAGGTTTCGAGTTTCAAGTTCCAGGTTCCAGGTTCCAGGTTCCAGGTTCCAGGTTCCAAGTTCCAAGTTCCAGGTTCCAAGTTTGATATTTAAAACCTAAAATCCTCGCTTTGTAATGCTTTTAAAAGGGTTTAATTTAGCCTTTCCGTCTGAAAAACTCTTCCAGTTCACTTATGGCTTTGGCAGAATCGTCATACAAATTGCCCATTTCCTGTTGTCCGGTATTGGGCGCGTAGCTGGCAAATTCACACGTGTTGAGTATGCTCATAAATTGCGCTGTAATGTCGGTTGGAACGCTTTTTTGTTCCATATTGAACGTGATGTTTTCTTTATTTAATGATGAAACCGGAATGCTTAATTTATCAGACAGGTACGTCCAAACGGTTTTCATCACTTCGGCGTAAAATTGCTCTTTTTTGCCCTCTGTAAGAAGCTTTTGAGCTGTTTTGAGTCGTTTTTGGGCTACTTTATTGGCACGTTTATTTTTAACAAACCGGATATCGGCATTTTCTTTGATTTGTTTTCTGAAATAAATAAATAAGATAGCCATTATCAATAATGGAATCAAATATAGCATCCAGAACATCAAACTACCAAAAAATGGCGTTTCTTCGGAATGCAGCTTTATTTTTCCGGTGTAAATATAGCGGATGTCTTTGGCTATTTGGTGCACATCTTCCTTGTTCGTGTAGTTTCCTACTACTGTTTGTTCACCACCTTCGCCTTTGCTTACATTGATTTTATATGCGGGTGTGCGCAGTATTTTATATGCTCTTTCCTGCAAGTCAAAATAAGAAAGTTCTGCGGACGGTATGTCATACACGCCTGAATGGCGCGGGATAAACATGTATTCAATGGTTTTTGTTCCCGATATTCCTGCCGAAGTATTGTTGAATTTATTGTCCACTTTGGGGTCATATACTTCAAAGGCTTCGGGAATTTTTATTTCGGGATTTTTGAGCAGTTTTAGGTTGCCGGTGCCGGAAACAGTTACTTTGATGGTTACGGGGTCGTTGGTTTTTACCTTTGTGGAAGTGATGGACGTGTTCATATCAAACCTGCCCACAGCGCCCGTAAACGATGCGGGTTTGTTGTTTAGCGGCAAGGCGTTTACCATTATTTTTGCGCCTTGTGCCACCATATTTTTGGAAACATTGGTATATGAGTCAAAAAAATCATCAAAAATACTGCGACCTTGTGAGCGCTCTTGTATGCGTAATACCGCGGTAAAGGTGGCTTTACCTATTTGTATTTCGCCCGTACGCTGAGGGAAAAGCAAGGCTTGGTAAAGCACCACTGTGCCGTAATTTTTGCCGTTGTAGCTTTCGTATGAAAGCTGTTTGTTTTTGGGTTGTTCAATTTCCTGTTTCAAAAAACCTTGAAAATCGGGAAATCTCATATCTGTAAACTGAGCGATGTCTAACAGGGTGTAAAGCTTGTAGGTTACCATTAAAGCCTCTTGCTCATACACATTGGTTTTGGAAACATTCATCCGCACAAATACATTTTGGTCTGATACGCCGGTAGCCCGTGAGGGTTGTTGTCTTTCTTCGCCACCCCCGTTGAGTGAACGCTGCTGTCCTTTCGGCGCTTTATTTTCGGGTAATGCCTTGATAGTGATGTTGTTGGAAAGTACTTTTTGCCCGTTTACATTGATAGACGCGGCAGGAATCTTGAAGGTTCCCTCTTTTTGGGGCATCAGTGTGTAAGTAAAAGTGTTTTGGACAGACGAATAGGTTTTTCCGTTAATGATTTGATAACTTGAACTTTTGGAAGTGAAAGGTCCGGCTAAAATTTCAAAAAACTGAAAATCCGGCGCGCGAAGATTATCCCCATCGGCATTCACGGTGTAAATCAACTGAAAGGGCGTGTTTACATATACCGTAGCAGGCGCTTCGGCAGTGAACTTTACATTTTGAGCGCAAACGCTCGCCCATGCAGCGAGTAAAACGGTAAGGAATATAATAAAACGTTTCATAAATAGACATTTAGATATCAGACTTCCGATTTTAGATTTCGGAAATGGGATTTGGGATTTGAGATTTTTAGACGTCAGACATCAGACTTTTAGACCTCAGATATTTTGATTATTGGACAAGGTTTTTTCCAAAAAAGGCACGTAGGGCACAAAGCATTTTCCCAATTAACTTTGACAAAGTTCCAAAACTTTGTCAAAGTTTAGAAACCAATCAACCCTGCCTCGCCGGCAGGTAGGCATTTAACCAATTAACTTCTCAACCAATTAACCGCACTACCAATCCTTTTCAGCCCTTTTCACGCCACGAGCGCGTGCTTTTTCAGCTTTTTCTTTGGTGTCTTTTTCATCTTGTTGCAAAGCGTCCAAAATTTGTTGGGCGTTTTCTTTTGACATTTGGGGTTGTTGCTCTTGCGGCTGTGGTTTTTTATTTTCTTTGTCTTGTTTATCTTGGTTTTGGTCGTTTTTCTGTTGCTGATCTTTGTTCTTATCTTGTTTGTCTTTATCGTTTTTGTTTTGGTTGTTTTTGTTTTGCTGCTGATTTTTAAGCAGTGTCATGGCGTATGCCAGATTGTAGCGAGTGTCATTATCGGAAGGATTAGCGCGCAACGCCATTTTGTAGGCTTTGATGCTTTCTTCTATCTTTTGTTGGGATAGCAGCGTATTGCCCATATTGTGAAGTCCCGCGGCTACTTTTTTATTTTCGGTTCCGGCAAAAGGCATTGCCGACTGATATTGTTTCATAGCTTCATCAAACTTACCTTGTTTGTAGAGAGAGTTTCCAAGATTGTAATTCGCCTCAAAGGATTGGTTGTTTTTAAGTAACGCTTTGCGGTAAGCAATCTCGGCTTCGGTGTACTTTTCTTTTTTATACAGACGGTTGCCGGTTATCACGTCATTGGCTTCTTTTTGAGCAGAAACCATCGTCGGAAAAATAAAAATCAGCGCTAAAAAATAATATTTTATTAATTTATTCTTCATTTTTAGTGAAATTATCAGTCTGTTAAATCCCCCAAATCGGGGACTTAGCAGACTTGATTAATTAACATTCTGTTGTAATCGGGATTTTTTTGTTATTTTTTTACATCAAAAATATTGATTTTGCTGAGCCGTTTGTTACGTCTACTGAAAACAAAAACGTCTATCAATAGCAAAAACAGCGCGATGAACGCAAAGGACTGAAACTGTTCGTTATAATCCGAAAAAACTTTGGTTTCGAGGTCTGTTTTTGCCAGTTTATCTAATTCTTTACTGATGGTTTTCAGCGCGGCATTGGTATTATCGGCTCTCACGTACAATCCTTGTCCGGCTTGTGCTATGCTTTGGCCCATTTCTTCGTTGAGTTTGGAAACCACCACGTTGCCGTCTTTGTCTTTTTTGAAACTCATGGTGCCGTCAATGGGTATAGGCGCGCCTTCGGGCTTACCCATTCCTATCACAAATACTTTAATGCCGTTTTCTGCCGCTAATTTTGCTGCCGCCACCGCATCGTCTTCGTGGTTTTCGCCGTCGGTAATCACAATAATGGCTCGTCCAGCATTGGATTTTTGCCCGAAAGATTTGATAGCCATATCAATTGCCGAGCCAATAGCGGTTCCTTGACGAGGTACAATCTGTGTATTGATGGACGATAGAAACATTTTCGCGGAAACGTAGTCCGTAGTAATGGGCAATTGCGTGTAAGCATCGCCGGCAAATACTACCAAACCTACTTTATCTTCGGTCATATCGTCTATCAATTTGGACAAAATCTGTTTGGATTTATCCAATCGGCTGGGCTGAATGTCTTGTGCCATCATTGAATTGGATACGTCTAACGCCACCATTACTTCGATGCCTTTTTTCTTAACGTTTTCTTCTTTGGTCCCAAACTGCGGACGCGCCAATACAATGATAATAAGCAAGATGGCTAGCAGTTGGACATAAAATTTTATCTGCGGACGGGCATAAGACACATTGGGCATAAGTGGTGCGAGTAAACGCGGATTACCCCACAGACGTATGTTTTTACGGCGTGCAATAATGGTGTATATAAATGCCGCTACCAATAAAATTACCGGTATGAGTAAAAGTAAATATTCAGGACGTGCAAATCGAAACATAGAGAAACCCCCTAACCCCCAAAGGGGAATTTTTTAGTATTTTTGATTAATAATACATTACTATTGAAAAAGGTAGTATGCTGTTTTTTAGCGAATGCGAACTATGAACTGCAAACTGCAAACTCCAAACTAACTTACGGCGCTGTACGTAACCACGTATTTTTTAACAGTATTTCCAAAAATAAAAATAAGAATGCCAATAGACCGAAAACGTAAAAGAGTTCGGTTTTATCGCTAAATTGTTTTACGTTTATTTTTGTTTTTTCCAATTGGTCAATTTCCCGGTAAATTTCGCGTAACTTGGCGTTATTGGTAGCGCGAAAGTATCTTCCGCCTGTTTTGTCGGCTATCTGTTTGAGCGTAACCTCGTCAAATTCGGATTTCATCTGCTGTGTTTGGATACCAAACGGCGTCGGCACGGGTATATCCACCATGCCGTAAGAGCCTATACCGATGGCATACACGCGCACACCGAATGTTTTGGCAATTTCGGCGGCGGTAATGGGCGCAATGTCGCCTTGGTTATTGGAACCGTCCGTGAGCAAAATGACTACTTTCGATTTGGATTTACCCTCTTTCACACGGTTTACGGCATTTGCCAGTCCCAATCCGATGGCGGTTCCGTCCCGAATCATATCGTATTTTACACCCGAAAAAAGATTGAGTAATACGCTGTGGTCAATGGTAAGCGGGCAGAGCGTGAAACTTTCGGCGGCAAAAATTACCAACCCGATGTTGTCGTTGGGGCGCGAGGCTATAAATTCGGATGCCACTGTTTTGGCGGCTTCCATACGATTAGGACGCAAATCCAACGCCTGCATGGTACCGGAAATGTCCATCGCTATCATAATATCAATGCCTTCGGTAGTTTCGGTGCGCCAGCTGCTGGACGCTTGCGGGCGCGCTATTGCCACGATAAGCGCCACCAAAGTAAGCATACGCAGCAAAAACGGCAAATGACGAAATTTGAGCCGCTTGGTTTTGGGTAAATTTTTCAGCCGACTGACCGAAGATATTTGTACGCTGGCATCAGAATTACGCATTTTCCACCAGTACCAACCAATGGCAGGTATCAGCAGCAATAAGAAAAATAAATATTCGGGGTTATGAAAAGTCATTTCTTAAAATTACGAATTATCTTATCAATTACGAATTACGAATTATGAAATACTGTCGTCTGAACGATATGCGTTCTGACGAATAATTAATTGTTAATGATAAATTATGCAAATTAAGAGTTGAAACGGTGCAATGCACCTCTTGGTGTATTGTTAATTATTATGCTACAAATGAAGAGTTGCTACGCAGCAAAGGTGCGTAGCACCGCAATCATTTGTAGTATTATATCAAACCTCGCATTCAGGTGCATAGCACCGTTTCAGTGATGTTATTAGGTTTCAACCCTTAATTCACATAAATTACGAAATTGGTGTTTCCTCTTTTTGTTCTTCTAACGGTTTTACTTCTTCTGTTTTAGTCTGATTGACAAAGAGATAAGCGTTTACCAAACTAAGTTCATTGTCATTCGGCGAGGGATTCCATTTGGCAAATTTTACCAAGTCTGCCAAGTGCAGCATTTGTCTTAATCCATCGTAAGCGGCGGCTTTATCCACTCGCAGAAATTGCATGTTTTGTAAAATTTCTTCCGAAGTCATTTCCATACTGTTAATGCTGAACGCGCGCTCTATGTAAGCACGTACAACATCGGTAACTTCGGTGTGGTATTCTTTAATGCGCCCGTATTGCCACGGTTTTTCATTGCGGATTTTATCCAATCGTTCCAGCGCTTCCACGTGTGCGGGAACGAGGGACTTGGCTTTTTCAGCAGTAAAAATGGATTTCTTACCCATAAATTTACGTGCCAAGAAAAAGAGTATTGCCGCTAACGCCACTACAAGTAAAATGACTAATACTTTTTTCAAAAATTCGCCCCAGTTAAATTTGGGCTTGAAAACGGGTTTAATATCGGCAATGGCGTGCGAGGCAGTATCTATTTTGAAAGGCTGAATTACTTTAAGCGAGAGTGAGTTAGACCAAACGGTATCTTTTCCGTCCACAAAAGGATAGGCGGGAACGTAAATCAATGAGTCGTGAAATGATGTAACCACGTAGTGCGCGTTAACTTGAATTTTGTCTGCGGAAAGTTTTACGGTATCCAACTTTTGCTGCTGCACAATTTCCAACGCGCTTACAATAGTGTCTGAAAACAACGGCAAACGCACACGCTGCTTGGGCGACTGCACTACTTCAAAATGTAGTTTGGTTTGATTCCCAATCCACATCTGCGTGGAATCCATCTTGGCTTTTACCGTGATGGGCTGCGCGCTAAGCGTTATCGCGCCGATAAGAAGTAAGAGGAAAATATGTAAAAATCTGTTTTTCATTTTATGTTGTTTTTTGTCCCACCAAAATGCCCCCTAAATCCCCCAAAAGGGGGACTTTAATTGTTTGTTACGAGTCTGAACTCTTGAAATCTTGAACCTGCCTCGCCGGCAGGCAGGCTTTTGAACTCTTGAACTTCTGAACTTTTGAACTTTTGAACTTTAAACTTATTTTTACGCTCTTAACCGAAACAATTTTATCAATGACTTTACATAATCCTCATTGGTGGCTACCGAAGTAAAATCCACGCCGGATTGGGTAAATGTTTTTTGCAATTTCAATTGACTTTCGTCCCACGCGTGCCTATAAGTGGTTCGCAACCGTTTATCCGAGGTATCTATCCAAATGCGCTCGCCTGTTTCAGCGTCTTTGAGTTTAATCATACCCACGTTGGGCAGAGCGGTTTCCCGTTCGTCATACACCTGCACCGCTACTACATCGTGTTTGCGGTTGGCAATGGTAAGCGTGTGGTCAAAACTTTCAGCCAAAAAATCGGAAATAAGAAAGGCGGTCGAGCTTTTCTTAATGGCGTTCGTAAAGTAGCGCAACGCCCCCGCGATGTCGGTTTGATTGCTTTGCGGCTCAAAAACGAGCAACTCGCGGATGATGTGCAGCACGTGTTTTTTACCCTTTTTCGGCGGTATAAATTTTTCTATTTTGTCCGAAAAGAAAATTACCCCCACTTTATCGTTATTCTGAATGGTGGAAAATGCCAAAGTGGCGGCTACTTCGGTAATAATGTCTTTTTTCAGATTTTCCTGTGTGCCGAAATCACGGCTGCCCGACACGTCCACCAGCAGCATTACGGTAAGTTCCCGCTCTTCTTCAAACACTTTGATGTACGGATGCCCGAAACGTGCCGTTACGTTCCAGTCAATGGAACGCACATCATCGCCGTACTGGTATTCGCGCACTTCGGAAAAAGTCATACCGCGCCCCTTAAATGCCGTGTGGTATTGCCCCGCAAAAATATTTTGGGACAATCCGCGCGTTTTTATCTCTATTTTCCGAACTTTTTTTAATATTTCCTGGGTATCCATAATTGCCCTGCCCCCCTGCCCCCGAGGGGGCTGTTGTTGAGCGCCGATTAAAGTGTGTCGTTATTAGAATAAATCGTTTTTTCTATTTTTGCAAAATTCCCCCTTTGGGGGTTAGGGGGCTGATTACGGTACTTCTACCGAATTTAGTATATCAGTGATGATTTCTTCGGATGTTACGTTGTTTGCTTCGGCTTCGTAGCTGAGTCCGATGCGGTGGCGAAGTACGTCGTAACACACGGCGCGAACGTCTTCGGGAATCACGTATCCGCGGCGTTTGATAAAGGCGTACGCGCGTGAAGCCAGCGCCAAATTGATGGACGCGCGCGGCGACGCGCCAAACGAAATCATATCTTTTATGGATTCCAAACCGTAATCTTGCGGAAAACGGGTGGCAAATACAATATCTACAATGTATTTTTCGATTTTTTCATCGATATATACCTGGCGAACCACATCACGTGCCGCTACAATATCCTCGGGTGAAAGAATGGGCGAAACCGTCGGCTTTTCTTTCAACAAGTTTTGGCGGATAATGAGTTTTTCTTCCTCTTTTTTAGGATAATTAATCACCACTTTCAGCATAAAACGGTCTACTTGCGCTTCGGGTAGGGGATAGGTACCTTCTTGCTCAATGGGATTTTGAGTAGCCAATACCAAAAATGGATCTTCCAGCTTGTGAGTTTGGTCGCCGATGGTTACCTGACGTTCCTGCATGGCTTCAAGCAGGGCGCTTTGTACTTTTGCAGGGGCACGGTTAATTTCGTCCGCCAAGATAAAATTAGCAAAGACAGGTCCTCTGCGGATGCTGAATTCTTCTTTTTTCTGACTGTAAATCATCGTTCCAATCACGTCGGCAGGCAGCAAATCGGGCGTAAATTGAATGCGGCTGAATTTAGCCTTGATTAAATCGGACAACGTTTTGATAGCCAGCGTTTTTGCTAAGCCGGGTACACCTTCCAGTAGAATGTGTCCATCGGACAATAGCCCGATTAATAACGACTCTACCAAGTGTTTTTGACCCACAATGACTTTGTCCATTCCCATTACAATGGCGTCCACAAAAGCGCTTTGACGCTCAATGCGTTCGTTTAATTCCTTAATATCAACAAGTTGATTCATATTCTGTATGAAATAAAGGGGTTGTTTGTTTTCTTTTTTTCGAGGTACAAATATATAACTATTTCAAATGTTAAAATCGGTATTTAATAACAATTAACCTGAATTTAGATAATTAAGTAATAGCGGGTTATATGGGCGTTTTTTAAAATGAAAAGCCCTTGAAATTTTAGTTCAAGAGCTTTATTCATTTTGTGTCGGAGTATTTTTGTTGCTTTTTTAATGATTTGAAAATAAAGAAATTAAATAAAATATAAGAATTTCCTTATCTCAAATAAATAGCGCCCAATGAACGTGCATAGATAATAGACTGTGGATTGTTCACATTGATAAGTCGCGCGTCCACCTCGGGGATATTTACTTTTGTTCCTACGGGTACGTTGTTGGGATCTTTGATTATTTCTCTGTTTGCTTCATAAATATACACCCAGAATTCAGGACTTTTTAGGTATTGCTTAGCAAAATAACTGAGCGATTTTCCCGGTTTTATCTCTTCGGTAGCAAGAAATTGGGTATATTTTCTTGGCTTGTCGAAAATTCCGGAATCTGGTGTGTTGTGGGTTTGAGTTAGCGTATCCGTTTTTGCTTTAAGGTGGGTAGTATCCGCTACAATGCCTGTGGCAGCTTGTTCTTCTTGTACTTGTTCGGTTTTGGGTAATAAAAGATTGTTTTTTAATTTTACGATATTGTTCCATTGCCAAAAAATAATTGTTCCTAAAACCAACAAACTTATTACAAGCGCTAACCACAGCCAACCTTTACGACTTTTTTCAGCCGGTTGAAAACTGTAATCTATACTGTCAGTCTTTTTTTCTTCCAGAATTTTGTTCCGTTGGATTTCTTTTTGAATATCTTCGTGGTTTTTAGTTTCTTCCGATGTGAAAGCCGTTTCTTTCACTGTTAAAGGGTCATTGATAATGCTTCCGGTTGCGTGTGTGTCGGCTATTGAATCTTTCTCATTTTCAATAGTTTCTGTTTTTTCCGTTTCAGAAATAACATTTTCTGAAGTCGTTATAGTTACTTTTTCTTCTTCCTCACCTTCCAGTTTCATTTTTGTACTTTCGGGCATCGGAATGGGGTCTTTGTGTTCACTCACTAAGCCTTCGGCGGATGGCATCGGGATGGGCTTACGCCTGTGTGAGGCGGTTTCTTCCGATGCTTCGGGCTGTGACTGATGGCTTTCTTCCTCAGGAAAATTTACCGGAACAATGACTGCCCCCGGTTTTACGGCAGGCACAGCCGAAGCGATTAATTCCACAGGACTTTCTTGCTCGGAAATGACTTCGTTAGAAAATTCTTGTGGAAAAGAAAGTTTGTCACGTGTTTTAACTTCGCGAACGATATTGAATTCATTTTCAGTAAAATACGTTTGTATTTCACGGCGTTTACGCTCTGCACGTTCTTCTTTTTGGCGTTTCTTGCGCTGTTTGCGGTTTTCCATGCGTGTCAGTATATGAAAATTAAATTCCTGATTTTCAGATTTTTTTTCACTGATTTCTTCTTGATGATTTGCCGGGATTACATTTTGTTCAGATATTTCCCCCGTATTTTCCGCGCTAACAGTTTCAGGTATACTTTCTTGTTTCGTTTCTTCTATTATTCCTTCTGATTTTTTTTCCTTCTGATTTTCAGTGATTTCCTCATCCTCTTCACCGTGTTCCGGTTCGTCCACTGAATTTTCTATTTCATCTTCGTGGTATTCATTTTTTGGAATATACTCTTCCTCTTCTCGTCCTTTTTTGGCAGACATCGCACTGATTTCACTTAGAATATTCTTAATTTCTGAGGCTTGTTCCTCGAAAATTCGCAGTGGCGGGATAGTTTCGTCGGGATTGGTTTCTTCTACGCTTAGTCCTTCGGGCGGCATTGCTTCCAACGGTTCCAAGTGCGCGTAAGGCTGATTTATTTGCTCTTTTAGCTCATTGTCAGGCGTGAAAACTACTTTGTAAAATCCGGGGATTGTAATTTCATCGCCCGTATTTACATCCACGCTTTTACGCGGCTCATTCCATTGCGGTTTGAATGTGCCGAAGTCTTTTATTTTTACCGCCTCACCATCAATCAGTACGTCTTCCACGGTAGAAAGCAACATGCGCACAAACTCTTCGGTTTGTTTTTTTGAAAAATTGTGTTTGACAGCCATCAAATCCACAATTTCTGAAATAGAAATTTTTTCTTTACTCATAATCAGGATTGGCTATTTAGTTTTTCTTTTAAAATATTACTTTGTTTGAATGAAAGTACTAGTTTTGGCGGTATAAGCGTACGTTCCTGAGTAACAGGATGTACGGAAATGCGTTCTTCTTTTTTGCGCACCTCAAAGGAACCAAAACTTTGGAAACCAACGCTGTTATCTTCCAAAAGCTGTTCTTTGCAGCATGAAGTAAATGCGTTCAGCAAATTGGAAACATCTTCTTTGGATAAATTTAATTTTGAAGACAATGTAGATATTAACTCTTTGTTGTTCATTTATTTAGACTTTCAGATTTTAGATTTCAGACATCAGATTTCAGACATTAAACATCAGATTTTAGAATAGTGGATGTAAAAGTGAGTTTTTGATTTTTCCATTTCTTCAAATCCCACATCCAAAATCCGAATTTCCAAATCGTATTATTTTCCATAAAGTTCAAATTCGGCGGCATCCACAATTTTTGCCTGATAAAATTCCCCGACCTTTACGGTTTTTGTGTCGGCGGGAATGAGTACTTCGGGATCCACTTCGGGCGAGTCAAACTCGGTGCGTCCTACGAAGTAATCCTCTTCTTTTTTGTCAATAATGACTTTCAATGTTTGCCCGATTTTCGCCTGATTTATTTCTGCCGAAATGCTTTGCTGGATTGCCATAATTTCATTTAACCGATGCTGTTTTACTTCTTCCGCAACATTGTCGGCGTATTTTTTGTAAGCCAGTGTTCCTTCTTCGTGCGAGTATGCAAACGCGCCCAGCCGCTCAAAACGCGCTTTCCGCACAAATTCTTTCATCTCTTCAAAATCTTGCTCGGTTTCGTCCGGATGACCTACAAGCATGGTGGTTCTGAGATGGATGCCGGGCACTTCTGTACGGATTTTTTCTATCAATTTATAGGTTTCGGCGTTTGTGATGCGGCGGTGCATTTTTTCCAACATAGGGTTGCTGATGTGCTGTAACGCCAAATCCAAGTACTTACACACGTTTTCACGCTCGCTCATCACACGAAGTACATCATACGGAAACTGTGCCGGATAGGCGTAATGCAAGCGTATCCATTCCACGCCTGGAATATCGGACAATCGTTCGGTGAGTTCCGCCAGTTTCAACGACTTATATTTATCAACGCCATACGAGGATAAATCTTGTGCAATCAACTGAAATTCTTTGACGCCTTTATCCACCAATAATTTCACCTCGTTTTCAATATCTTCCATGGGGCGGGACCGGTGTCTGCCCGTAATAATGGGAATGGCGCAGTAGGAACACGCGCGGTTGCAACCTTCCGATATTTTGATGTACGCGTAATGGGGCGGGGTGGTTAGCGAGCGTTCCAAACGCAAATCGGCGCGGTATTCCTGTCCTATTTCTTTCAGAATATCAGTATAATTAAATTTCCCGAAATATTTGTCCACTTCGGGAATTTCCGCTTCCAACTCATTTAAATATCGCTCTGACAAGCAACCCATTACAAAGAGTTTTTGTCCTTTTTGTCGCTTTTTTTGTTCCGCCAACTGTAAAATGGTGTTGATGCTTTCTTCTTTGGCATCGCCGATAAAGCCGCAGGTGTTTACCACTATTATTTCGCCGTTGGGCTGTGGCGCGTCATGCCGGACGGCGTAGCCCAACACATCAAATTGGCGTATTAACAGCTCGCTATCTACCAAGTTTTTGGAACAGCCGAGCGTGATTATATCTACGGTATTTTTTTTCAAAACTTGAATGTTTTTAATGAGGTCATCTTGACTTTTCTAAAAACAATAGAAAACATAGTTTATTTCTTACTTTTTATATGGTTTTCGGAAACATAGTTTAAAATATCGAGGATATTTTTCTCTATTTGGTCGAAATATAAGAGAAATGGAAAAAAAATGACTATTGTTTACTATGCTTTAAAAGTCGAGACGAGTTCAATGAAACCACGTCAATTGTCTCCACAGTGTAGAGGCAATTTCTTTTTCAGGATAAACTTCCGCAAAACGAATACAATGCCGAAGTTATTTATCGTTCCAACCGGTTCCGTATTCTTCCGTCAATTGTTTGGAAAGCGTAAGTATGATTTGTTTTCCGTATTCAGCCCGTTGGTTTTCCAATATTTCTCTGCGAATACGATTACCTACTTCCCAATAAAGCATGCTCATTACGGCATTTACCGTAACGAAACTTGACTTTTTGCCTGTTCAATCAACTGTTTGATATCATCAAAAACAAAATTTGATTTATTGATTTTTTCAGTCATTATGTCAATGGTTTTTCTAATAAAATTTATATTTCCGGCGAGAAAAATTCCACTTTTCCGCATTTCGGACAAAGGTATAAATCAAAGCTCTCCCGATTTACAAACGTTTCAAACAGATTACCAAATAAGCCGAATTTTGTTCCTTCGTGAAATTTATAATTACCCGCAAAAACCATTTTTACATCGGTGCATCTCAAACAATTTAACTCTTTCTTTTTTGGCTCGTTCTCCTCAAATTCAACGATTTTATCCTCGCTGAAACTGTAATTACAATTCCAGCACACGTCAAAACCTTTTTCGACTTCGGCATTACATTTTGGGCAGTATTTCATACTTTATCTAAGATTAAAATCACAAAAACTACAATTTAGATTTTTTTACTCAAACAATGACCCCACAAACTCTTCCTTATCAAACACTTGTAAGTCGGTCATTTTCTCGCCAAGTCCGATGTATTTTACGGGTATTTTAAATTGGTCGGAAATGCCGATTACTACGCCGCCTTTGGCTGTGCCATCCAGTTTAGTTACCGCCAGCGCGTTTACATCAGTGGCTTTGGTGAATTGCCGTGCTTGTTCGTAAGCGTTTTGTCCCGTAGAGCCGTCCAGAACGAGCAAAATTTCATGTGGCGCGTCAGGAATTACCTTTTGCATCACGTTTTTGATTTTCGTCAGCTCATTCATCAGGTTTATTTTATTATGCAATCTTCCTGCGGTATCAATAATGACCACGTCGGCGTTATTCGCTTTGGCAGAAGCTACGGTATCATACGCCACAGAAGCCGGGTCGGAACCCATTTTTTGTTTTATAACGGGTACGCCCACACGTTCGCCCCAAATCACTAATTGATCCACTGCCGCGGCTCGGAACGTATCCGCCGCGCCGAGGTAAACGCTTTTCCCGGTTTGTTTGAATTGGTATGCCAATTTGCCGATGGTAGTAGTTTTGCCTACGCCATTTACGCCTACTACCATTATCACGTATGGTTTGGCGGGTAGCGGCGCGTCAAAGTCGTTTACTTGCTCCATGTTATTTTCGGCGAGCAACGCGGCAATTTCTTCTTTCAGAATTTTGTTTAGCTCGCTTGTATTCATGTATTTATCCCTACTCACGCGTTCTTCAATACGTTCAATAACGCGTAACGTGGTTTCTACACCTACGTCGGATGTTACGAGCACTTCTTCCAAGTTATCAAGTACCTCATCGTCCACTTTCGATTTTCCCGCCACGGCGCGTGTAAGCTTGGAAAATACGTTTTCCTTGGTCTTTGAAAGCCCTTGGTCCAGCGTCTCTTTTTTTTCTTTATTAAATAGTCCGAAAAATGCCATATTTTATAGTTTGCAGTTTACAGTTTGAAGTTTGCAGTCAGTAGCTGATACCTGAAAAAGACCAGCTGACTACAAAAATACTTCTTTTTTTGCTTAATAACAAAAAAATCCTTTCATTGTTAAGATGAAAGGATTTTTAATATTTTAATCGGTCAAAAATTATTTTGCCAAATATTCTTTAACTTTATCGTTGTGTACCATTTCTTCTTGGAACACGTAAGCGCCTGTTTTAGGGGATTTTATCATTTTAATCACCTTGGAGAAGGTACGTCCTTCCCCTTTTTGCATACTTGCTACCGCCTTCTTTGCCATGATGTAATGTTATTTAATTTCTTTATGTACAGTTACTTTTTTCAGGATGGGATTGTATTTTTTCAATTCCATACGACCGGGAGTGTTTTTACGGTTCTTCGTGGTAATGTAACGAGAAGTGCCCGGCATACCGCTTTCTTTATGTTCTGTGCATTCCAGAATTACTTGGATGCGCGCTTCTTTTGACTTTTTTGCCATGGTGTTTTCCTCCTTGTTTTATACGTATAAATACCCTTTTTCAGCCGCTTTTTTAATGGCAGCATCCAAACCAACTTTATTAATAGTACGCAATCCGGCAGCCGAAATTTTCAGGCTGATCCACAAATCTTGCTCTACCCAATAGAATTTTTTGGAGAACAAGTTTACCTCAAATGTGCGTTTTGTGCGGCGTTTTGAGTGCGAAACATTGTTTCCCACCATTGCTTTCTTGCCGGTAATTTGACAAATCTTTGACATCGCTGTATTCGTGTTTAATTTTTTCCTTTAATTTTTTCTCAAAAACGGAGTGCAAAGATACGTAGTTTTTTCTTATCTTACAAATATTTTTAAGCGATATTTTTATTTTTTTGAATTTTAGAAGAAAAATATTCTTTTAAAACTTATTAAATATTTTCCAACACCATCATCAATGCTGCCATTGTGCTACGTTCTATCACATTTTCCCGGGAATAATTCCCAAACCGGAACTGATGACTAATGGTAGAATCAGCGGTGGAAACAGCAATCCACACGGTGCCTACGGGTTTTTCATCGGTGCCGCCGGTGGGTCCGGCAATGCCTGAAACCGCTACGGACACATCGGTTTGAAATAAACGTCGGGCGCCTGTTGCCATTTGCTCCACTACCTCGCGACTTACTGCGCCAAAGTTTTCCAAATCTTTTTCCGAAACATTTAACACCTGCTTTTTTACCTCGTTATCATACGCCACTATACTGCCTTTGAAAACCTCGGAACTCCCCGGAATAAGCGTAAAACGATGGGCAATATTACCGCCCGTGCAACTTTCGGCGGTGGAAATCGTTATACCTTTTCCTTTTAACTTTTCAAATACCAATTTTTCCAACGGCTTGTCTTCAAACGCGAAAATATTGTCCCCCAGTATTTGTATTAAAGAATGAATTTGCTGATTGATTTCAAATTCCAACTCTAAGGCGTCGGGCGCTGTTCCGCTCACGCGCAGTTTTACGATGCCAAAATTAGGTAGATATGCCAAATGCAGGTGAGCGGGCAGAGAATTTTCCCAATCGACTATTTTTTGTGCTAATGCCGATTCGCCGATGCCATAGGTTTGCACCGTTTTATGAATGACGGGGAAGTGTTGAAATCTGCTCTGCAAACGGGGAATGATTTCATCGGTCATCACACGTTTCATCTCAAAAGGCACACCGGGCATTGAAACTACCACTTTTCCTTCTCGTTCAAACCACATTACCGGCGCGGTTCCCACTAAGTTCTGAATAACCGTGCAATTATCCGGCACAAAAGCCTGATTTCGGGTAAGGTCATTCATCACAATATTGCGGTTTCTGAAAATATTCTCTATGTTTCTTAAAACGCTTTCGTCAAAAACCAATTTCGTGCCGAAATATTCGCACAACGTATTTTTGGTAATATCGTCTTTGGTAGGTCCTAAACCGCCGGTAAGTAATACTATTTCGTTGTTTTGAAGCGCCAAATCCAATGCTGAGGTAATATGTTCGGCATCATCGTGCACGGATGTGATTTGTGAGATACGGAATCCCGCTTTGTTAAGCTCTACCGCCATCCAAGCAGAGTTGGTGTCTACAATTTGGCCTATCAGAATTTCATCGCCGATGGTAATTATTTCTATCATAAAAAACAGTTTTTTTAGCACTTGCAAAATTAATCTTTTTATGCTTGGCTTATTTCTATGAGGTGTTAAATTATAAAAATAAACCGCGGAAAGCGACATTGTCTCTGTTCCGCGGCTCAACTGCAAATAGGTTAACAAATTTATTTTTGCAGTGATTTTTCCAAGTTTCTCAATAAAAACTGATAGTGTAATTTCAAATCTGCGTTAGCGGTCTTTTTAACGGCTTTTTCCAATAACTCTTTGGCGCTTTGTGTGTAATAAAGCACGTAGGCGTGGCTATTATCTACGGCTTGCATCCACAGGTCCGTAGGGATACCGTATCCGCTTCCAAAACTTACTTTGCTATAAGAGTTCGTATTCAGTTTCATGGCTTGAAATAAAGGGGCATGCTGTAAAAAATTAGACTCTTCCGCTATATACTCTTCCGGTGAAGATATATCTTTCCAAGTCCAGGATTGATACTCATTCCCGATGTAAGCCAGTTTGTCCATTCCTGCCTTTGCTTGTGGTTCCGCAAATAACCGGGGACTGGCCACAGAACGATTTGCCGATTGAGCGTAAGGCATCAAATAAGATACGTAAGTTTTTTGTAACTCCATATCGGCAGCCGTTAAATTTTCCGCGCCGCGGATGGTTTTTTCAAAAACATTATTGTACACATCTTTACAATAATCCAAGGGTGAATAAGATGTGGAATCCAGATAAAAAGTAAGTGAAAGTCGGTGTACGGAACTTACAGCCATTTGGCGCACTACGTTACCAACGAGTTCAAACGGTTTTCCGGAAGCGTTTAATTTCTTTTCCAACGTTTCATCGCCTAACGAAGAAAACGTCCGGGCTTTATCAAGCAACCAGCGCGCCGATTGCTTTTGCTGTTCTTTGGGAACTATGCGGTAGCGTGGAATACCTGATTTTTCAGAGGTTTGATTTAAATAAATGCCCGCCAAATTCATATACACATTGCTCACGTAGCGGTACGCCTGCAAGGCTATTTCATTGTACAATCCCGTTTTGTAACTGCTGTCTTCATCGTCTTTTATCCATTCTGACATACGCGGCAAAATGTATTGCAAGTTTTTCAGTCCATAGTCGCCGCCTTTCAGGGGATCATCTCCCAGGTCTTCTTCCAAAGCGGAAGGATCATATCTTTTACTGCCAAATTGCTGTACGCCGTAGCGGTAGAGAGGATCACCGGCATGAGATTCTACCAATTCATTTAATTTTTTAGATTCGGCTTGATAATCATTTTTCAATTCCGGAAAGGCTTTATACGTCCATTCCACCAAAAAATAATCAAATACGCCTAAAAACGGGGGCATCAACGCTACACCTTTGTCTTCCGGCTGAGCCACGTAATTAAAACGAGCATAGTCCATAATAGAAGCAGTGGTACCATACTTTGCCGTGAAGGACGGTGAACGAAGCGAATCCGTAGGGTAAGCCGCCGATGCCGCCATATTGTGCATAAAACCGAGGGTATGACCTACCTCGTGCGCGATGATATATTCCATCGTTTCAGCCATTATTTCGTCCGACAATTTTTCGGTTCTTACGCGTGGGTCAATTTGTGCTGTTTGTACGAACCGCCAATTGCTGATAAGTTTGGTAATATCGTTATACACAAATACCGACGCGTTGATGATTTCGCCTGTGCGAGGGTCAATCCAGGAAGGTCCCATCGCATTTTCTTCGGCAATAGGCACATAGCGCACGCAAGAGTATTTAAGATTATCGGGGTCAAATTCCGGGTCGTTTTTAGGAAAATCCCGTACCTGCACTACGTTTTTTAACCCGATTTTCTCAAAGGCTTTATTCCAGCGTAATATGCCTTTTTTTACAGGTTCTTTCCATTTTTCCGGCAAAGCGTCCTCCACATAAAACACTATGGGCTGCTTGGGTTCGGAAAGTTTTCCGGCAAGGAATGCCGCCGTGTCCGCAGGTTCTACCCGCCAGCGTTTTACAAAGCTTACGCCTTCCATTTCGTTGGTTTTGTTGTTGAGCGCCAGTTTTTCCGTTTGAAAAACTCCCAGCCTTGTATCGGCTATACGTGGTGTCATTACCGTCTCAGGCATTTGCATCATGGTGTATGCTACCTGAAATGTAACGGGGTAGTTTTCTATGGCTGCTTTTCCGCTACCGTCTGTGAGACTTACCAGAAAGCTTTTTTCCACTTTGATGCAGCTGTTTTTTTCAAAGGCTTTTATATCATAAATGTATGATATTTCGTCTTTCTGTGTGGAATTTATCTTATAAGGTCCGAGAGTTTGATCTAACATGGGGAAAAACTTGTTTTCTTTTAGAAAAAAAGAAGTCATATCAAACACTACCGCGCTGCTGTCTTTATTATAAGCTTCTATCTTATAGGAATAAAGCGGTATATTGCGGTAATTAAGACCGATGCTTTTTCGCAATTGAACATTTGCCGTGTCATACATTACCGTGGTGTTTACTGCCTCCATTACCACTGCGCTGTCCCTTCGCGCAAAGCGTATGTGTATTGGGCTGGAACTTTTGAGTCCGGTAGTAGCCAGTGAAGGATTAGATACGGAAGAGAAAGTGGCTGCCAATAGCACATCCACACCTTCTGTTTTTAACGGCATTTCCACGTATAGTTTTCCATCGGTTTTATGTAATGACATAAATTTTCCGGTACGCGAATCTATTTTTTTTCCGGTAAGTATTTTCTCGTAATTGCTCTTTTTTGCCTCTGTTTCGGTTTTTGGTTTTTTCTTTTTGAAAATCCGGCAAAATTGTGCCTCAGCCGAAAAAGAGGTAAACGTTAGTAGCGTTATAAGGAATATAATATTTTTTTTCATTTGTTTATAATTTAGTAGACGAGTAAACAAGTAGAAGAGTAAACAAGGACTGAAATATTGTTGTCCAATGGTTTTAAGCACGCCTTTGTGTATCTTTAATTTAGCTTATCGTAGGTGTTTTATCTGTGAATCTCTTTATTTTTTAGCTTTGAGCGCTTTTTCTACTTTAAACAAAAGGAATTGATAATGTGATTTTAGATGGACTGACGAGGTTGTTTTCACCTTGTTTTCCAATACCGGTTTTAATTTGAGTAAAAATCCGTAAAAATACATTTCGGATTGGTCTAATAATTTCAGGTTCACGCCGGGCAACAATCGGTTGCCGGGTGTTCCGAAACGGTACTGTTGCAATGTTTGGTGGTACGTGCCGGGTACTTCACCTAATTTTTCAGTGAGCGTAATGAAAGCGCCGGCGAGCGATGTATTGTCATTAATCCCTCTGGAGGAAGACGTACCGGTTTGACCTTCTGCAAGCGCTAAGGCATTTTCCACAAAGAATCGCTCTAAGAACCGTTCATTGTGTGACGGCGCTACACCGGAAAAGGTGCTTTTGAATATCTGCGCATACACATCCTCAAAAAATTCTTTTTGCGAATAAGACTTGGAATCCAAGTGAGAAGCTAAAATAACCTTTCCGCGCGCACGAAAAAGATCCGCCGTAATGTATTCCAGCAGTTGGTCATAATAACTTACGTTTATAAAACCGGATTTCTCCAATTGAGGATTGGCATAGCTCTTAAAGTTTTTTATCTGATCAATAGCCCATAAAAGTGCTTCACGCTGTTTGGCTTTGGAAACCACCTTATAGCGTGGTGTGGCAGATGATTCCTTGGCTTCATTCAAGTAAATGCCGCCCACCAAGTTCAATCCGTTGGTAAGATAGCGGTGAAATTGCTGAGCCGCTGCCAAGTTCAAGGTGTTTTTCACACTGCTGTCTTCATCATCTTTTATCCACAAGTGTAAATTGGCAGATATGTTTTTTAAATTTTTGATGCCATAATTGCTGCTTTTAATAGGGTCGTCGCCTAAATCCTCGGCTATGACGCTGGGGTCAAATGCACCGGAAGCTTGTTCGGCGGCATAACGAAACATCGGGTTAGAAGATTTGGCATCTACCAACTTTTCCAATTCTTTGGCTTCTTTTTTAACGTCGTTTTTCAAATCGGGGAAATACCGATAATTCCAATCCACCACATAGTAATCATACACCCCTAAATCCGGCGGGGTAAGTTTCACGCCTTTGTCCTGAGGTTGTGCCACGTAATTAAACCGCGCGTAGTCCATAATGGATGGCGTGATGCCGTATTTTTGAGTAAACGAAGCCGACCGTAATGAGTCGGTAGGATATGCTGACGACGCCGCCATATTGTGCATAAAACCCAATGTATGGCCGGTTTCATGTGCAACCACATAACTCAGCGATTCATCGAAAGTATTTTTTGGAAGTTTTTTATTTCTCACAGAGGCATCTACATTAGCGGTTTGTGTAAATCGCCATTTGTAGAGCAACTGTTCTATGTTGTTGTAAACCAATACGGACGCGTTGATAATTTCTCCGGTGGAAGGATCTGTCCAGTAAGGTCCTTCGGCATTTTCAACGGTATTGGGGATATAACGTACACAAGAGTATTTCAGATTATCGGGGTCAAAACCCGGGTCATTTGTGGGGAAGTCCCGCACTTGTACGGCGTTTTTGAAACCGATTTTTTCAAACGCATTGTTCCAACGCAAAATTCCTTCTTTTACGGGCTTTTTCCAATCCTCGGGGAATGTGTTGTCCACATAAAACACAATCGGTTTTGCGGGTTCGGTGAGTTCACCTCGTCCGTAAGCCAGCGTATCTTTGGGAACTAATCTCCATCGGTTAGCAAAAGCGATGGTTTCAATATTCCCTTTTTCTGCCGGAAAGGATGTTTTTTTTGTAGCAAAAACTCCTATGCGCGAATCAAAAACGCGAGGCGTCATTTTTTCTTGCGGCAACAGCAGAAAAGTGTGGGTTACTTCCGCTGAAAACGGCAAATCACTTGCTACCGGCACAATGCCCATAATGGTAGCGCTTATAGAATAATTTAAGTCCGTTTTTACACTTACGTTGTCATCAAAGGATTTAAGCGTTTTCACAAAACTCATTTCATCTTTCGGCGTAGCCGTGATGGAATATACGCCGGAACTTTTAGGTACTACCGGAATAATGGGATTTGTTTTCCCTACGAACGAAGTCATATCAAACACCACCGCTGAGCTATCCGATGAATAAGCTTCTATTTTGAAAGCAGCGAGGGAAGGGTCACGGTAGTTTTGCCGGATAGCAAGACTCAAATTCTTATTATCCTTATCGTAAATAATATTGGTATTCACGGTTTTCATCACCACGCTGCTGTCTTGCAGGGCAAAGCGAAAATAAATGGGCGTGGAATTTTTCATTCCTACGGTCATAAATGAAGGTTCCGTGACAGAACTGATGGTGGTTCCGAAAAGAATTTCACGTCCCATGTATTTCAGAGGCAGTTCAAAATAGACTTTTCCGTCCATTTTATGAAGGGTGATAAAATTACCTTTTGCCGTTTGGGGTTTTTTGTCTTTGAATAATTTATCGTACTTGCTTTCCGGTTTTGATTTGGCTGTCCCTGCTTTATCGGATTGCTTGGTTTTAGTTGCTGACTGTTTTACAGAGGAACAGGATAGCGCTAAAAGGAAAACCACTACCAGTCCTATCATTTTTTTATTCATTTCTTTGTTGTGTTTTTTTTATGCTTAGTTGTGTTATGATTTAGAATGTTTTTCTTGTTTTTAAAATGATGAAATAAAGCCTATAAAAAGCGCCATTATTTTTGTCAAAGTTCTAAACTTTGACAAAAATAACAGCAACATATAATTTGCTTTTTTAGCGGCATTTATTGGTACCGATAATCTAATTGAATAATTTCACCGGTTACTTTTTCTTTTTTCCAAAGCAGCGCATTGTTATTTATATCAAAACAGTAAATGCTGCCTTTTAAGTCGCCGCTTTTAGCGTTTGTACCGACGTATAATTTGGTTTCGTCTTTGTTTACAAACATATCTGCAATGGTTTCATCGGCGGTGCCACACACAAAATGGGGCGCGGTAGGATAATTACCTTTGGATAAAATGCTATAAGCGTACACGTTGTTTCCGGACGAGTAATACATAATATTTTTTGCCGGTGATGACGTAATGCGCGAAGTTGCCGTAATACCGCCGGATGCCGGCATGGCGCCCTGATACTTTATTTCCGGTTTTATTTCTTTTGCCGGGCTCCATTTATTGTAATATCCGGGCGTAAACCAGCATAGGTAGAAAGAAGCATCGGCAGTATTCCGGAACACACCGACGAGTTCATTTTTATTGGCGGCATAACAGAAATCTATCAGCGTTTTACCGGCAAACGTACCTTCAAAAAGTTCCGCATACTCTTTACCGGATTCTTTCTCTTTACTAAAAATAAGCATGCGTGATTTGAGATTGTCAAAATAAAGTTCCCCGTTAGTGTAACGTCCGTCCGGTGTGCGCCAGTAATAGAATTTATCGGCAAATTTTACTTCGCCATACAACTCTTTAAATTTCTGCTGCACGAAATTGGTTATTAAATTAGCATTGTATTTAAGTTCAGCCACTCTGTTTTTCATTATAAATTTGATGTCCGTTATGGTAGAACCTGCGCCGTCATCTTTTATACAGGTAATATATGGTTCAGTTTCTATCTTTTCCTTGGCAATCATCACGTCCGGGTCTATACGGTAAAGTGCCGTTGGGTTTCCGGTGGCTATATATACTTGTTTTTGAGATTCGGTATTGGTAAAGAAAAGGGCTTTCGGTTCAGTACCTAACCGGATGAAAGGATTGTTTTTCTCATACACGTCCAGTTCAAAAGGCTTTCCATCAATTCCTTCCGGATAATAAGAAAGAATGGTTTTATTATTGTACCCAGCCAATATATAGAGCCCGTTCGCGTAGGCATAACGCACTTCCAACTGAAAGGTTTTATAAAAAAAACCGTCTTCATTACTTACTTTAAGTCTTCCGGCATATTTACCCGGTTTTTCACACACATAACTCAGGTTTTTCTCTTTGGAAACTTCTTTATAATCTATTTCCCATGAGTAGGATAGTGGTTTAGCGTCATTCGTTTGTTTGAACTCGGGCGCGGTTATCTTTAAAGTTTCCCATTGTTCCAATGAATAAACGGGCTTTAACTCGCCGTCCATTTCTATTTTTGAAATAGGATTTACATCGCCTACGGAATCATCTTTGATGCAAGATGAAAGAAAAAAAGCGACCAAGGATATGGATAAAAAATATTGAATAATTTTCATATATTTTGATATTAAATTGTTTTAGTAAAAGATTTTGGACTTAGAATTTTTTATTTAAGAGTCTGATGTCTGACAGTCTAAAATCTGATAGTCTTGTATCTATTGATAAGGGATGTACAAGAAGTCCGGTAATACTTGGTTATACTCAGGATGCGCTTCAAAAAATCGGTACACTTTCACAAAATTCATTGATAATCCATTAAAATCGTTTAGAAGTGCATCTGCCCATTTGAGAGGGTCGCCATCATAATACTCCAAAAACTTGCGGTATTTTATTTGAGAGTAAGGTCCCCAATAATAAGTATAATATACCCAGTAAGGCGGTTCTTCCAGATAATTGTCAATGGTAATTACTACTTTTTTATTTTCAGGAAAAGAGGCTTGAAGTTGCGAGGTGTTTTCCAGATTTAACACTAATCTTATGTCGTCTTTTTTGTCGGACGAGAGATTGTCCCGCCACATTTCCACATTTACGTAGCCGTTGATAGAGTCGGCAGGTATCTGAAATTCTCCGCTAAATGGCGTGTAATGTTTGTCCGGCTTAGCGGTGCTTGCTTTCTCATCCACCGTTACTTTAAATGTGAGCGGTGTTTTAGAAGGCAGCCCGGTAATCCGCACAGGTATTTTAACTATCTGGCGCTTATGCTCTACCCAATCTGTGCCGAAAGAGTAATGCTTTACGGTGTCTCTCTGTTCCTTAAAATAGAAGTAAACGCTTTGGGCGCCGTTATAAAAGCCGTCTTTGGCGTAGTCGCCCTGATATTCTATCTGTTGGCAAGAAAAAAGTAACGTTACCAACATAACGGCAAGGGATAAATAATGTATCTTTTTCATTTCAGTAATGTTTTTTTTAGATTATTTGTTTCCGAAATCAAGTTCATTCTGGGGCCAAGGCAGCACAAATACTTCTGACGAAGGCTGTACTACGGTTTCGCCGTTGATTTTAAGAAATGGACGATTGTAATGTTTCAGGGCGAAAAATACTTGTCCTTCGCCGGGCATTTCGCGCATACGTTCCTTCATCATTTCTTTTTCAAACTTTTCTTTGGAATCTACTACCGTGTTATCTATCTCTTTTAATCCGCGGCTTTTGCGAACTTCATTCAAAAATCCGATGGCTTGCGCGCGGTCTTTATCATACACGGATTCTGCTAAAATATAATACATCTCAGGCAAGCGTATCAGGTTGATGCCTTTGATGGGATTGGCTTTCATATCGGCTTCGCTTTCCATAAACCGAATGAAGCGGTATATTCCACTTTCCTCACGGTAATACGCGCTGAAACGCACATCGGTATTACCGGCAGTAAATGAGCCGCTTCCGTACACCGACTGTAAATCAAAACGTCCTTGGGTCATATTTCCCGCACTGGAATTTGCTATAAAAAGGTCATACACGCTTTGTGTAATGCGCACCGTATTCAGACCAAAAATTAATTCTTTTGGCGCGGGAAATCTTTTTACAGTATTAAATTTACTGAAATCGGTCAGTGCAAAGTTTGTTTTAGCATCTATCACTTGTTTTGAAAAGTATGCGGCGCTATCGTTATTCCCCATAGAGTAGAAAACCCTCGCTTTCAGGGCTTTTACGGCAAATTTATTAAAATGAACGTAGCGTCCTTTCTGATAATCAGAATTCACGCCGGCTTCATCGTAAGAAATGGCGTTGTCATTAACCAAGGCTTTTTCAGCCACATTCAAATCGGACAAAATATTTTTATAGACGTTTTCTAATGAATAGAGCGTTTTATTGTTCAAGTCAAAGCTATAAGCATACGGGATGCCTTTTGCCGCCGCGTCTGTTTTATAGCTTTTGGCATAAAGCCTTGCCGCGTCATAGTGCAGAAACGCCCGCACCGCATACGCTTCGCCTTTGACAAGTGCTAAATCTGGATGGCTGAGCGTGGTCTTTTCCAAGTGTCCTATCACATTATTCACGTAGGAAATGGACTGGTACAACCCCGACCATATTGTATCTGTATAAGCTTTTACCCTTTTATTGGTATATTCATAGTTGGATATGTTTATGTCGGTATATTCCGTATTGTTTAGTAAAAACATCTGTCCCAATTTATCCATAAAATCATAGGACATATTTCTTCCGTACAGTTGTGATGATGCCATAGAAGCGTATACGCCGTACATGGCGTCACGGTATCCTTGTACATCTTTGAACATAGCATCCTCGGTAAGTGTTCCGCGCGGCTGTACGTCCAGGAAATTTTCGCACGAGAACAAGAAGGTTAATAAACCTATCAATGTTATAAAATATATTTTTTTCATTGTGTTTATGCTTTATTAAAATGAAACTCTTAATGATACTTCTACACTGCGGGCAAAGGGATAATTTAGTCCTCTTTCGCGTTTCACGGACGAGATATAAAATAAATCGTTCATAGTGGATTCCAAACGCATTCTTTTTACGTGTATGGTATTGCAGAACGTTTGATTGAATTCATACGCTAAGGACAAGCTTTGCAAGCTGAAATAGTTATTTACCTGCACAAAACGGCTTGTTTGCTGTGGTATGGACATATCGGCTATGTTTTTATACTTAGCTATGTCTCCGGAGGCTTTCCAGCGGTCATTAAACACCCTTTCATCAGCATTGTAGCGAGGGTCTGAGCCTTCTACGCGGCTGGCGAGGGTTTGGTTGTAAATTAGTCCGCCCAGAGAATAATCAAACATCAGGTTCAGCGAGATGTTTTTATACACCAGATAGGAACCGAGTTTTCCGTAAGCATACGGTGTCATGTCGCCAAAGGTAACTTTATCGCGGGCATCATAAAAGAAGGTGTATTCACCGTTTCTTTTGATGTAAATTTCCTGTCCGGTAGCCGGGTCAATGCCGGCGGAAGGTACTACTTTAAGCGCTGTGAGTGATTCACCCTCTTCATAGATAGGCAGTGGTTGAAGTCCGATTTTTCCTTTGTTCTCTTCATTTTTTTTGCGTAACGCGTCACTGATGCTCTTGATTTTGTTCTTATTGTAAGAGTAGTTCAGCGATAATGACCAGTTCCAGTCTCTGGTAACCACTGGTACTACGCGCGTTTGGAACTCTATCCCTTTGTTTTCAATTTTTCCGATGTTTTCACGAGCGGTGGAAACCCCTACGGAAGGCGCTTTGGTAACATCCAGCAATAAGTTGTCGGTATTTTTGTAATAGACGTCAAATACCAAGTCCCAACGGTTTTTAAACACGGTTAAATCCAATCCCACATTGCTGCTAAGCGTACGTTCCCATTTCAGGTCACGATTCCCGATGGTGATAGGGACTGCGCCGTTGCCTTTGGTGTAATTAAAATCCGAAGTGTATATATACGTGGTCATTGCTTGGTAAGGTGAAAAACTTACATTTCCCAAATATCCTATGCTTCCTCTTAATTTCAGCGTTTGTATGTCCGCGCCTTTCATAAATTTTTCGTTATGGATGTTCCAGCCGCCGCCTAAACTCCAGAAAGGGGCGAAGCGAGCGTTTTTTCCAAACTTGGATGAACCTTCATAACGGTATATCACGTCTAAGAAATATTTATTGTCATAAATGGTATTAAAATTGACAAAAAATCCTACCGAACGGTCAATCGGGTCGCCGCCGCCGGGCGCACCGCTTAACGGATAACGAATGGCAAACGAAGGGTGCGCCAGTTTTTCAGATAAATAACCGATAGAAACGTATTGAGTCCTATCTTGATTATTTCCTTCAATATTGCTTCCGCCCATAGCGGTAAGGAAGAGCTTTTCGGTGAGGTATTTATTGTAAGAGAGCATTAATTTGCCGGAATAAGATACGGATTTGTAATTTCCTTCCGTGAGCGAGCCTCTCATAGTGGGGTCTTCCCTTTTTAGTTCGTCTTTGGACAAGGGGGATAAAAACTTTAAATCATCGTCCTTCCCTTTCATAAAAGAGAAGGAACCGTCCAAGCGGAAATCTTTTTTTATCCACACTTGCAGGTCGGTGGTATTCATTACGTAAAACTGCTCGCCTTTACGGAAATTACCGACAAAGGCTTCATAGAGCGGGTTTCGCATCTGGTAAGAAAGTTCTTTGATAAGTTCGCCGCTGCCGGTGTAGGGGACATCGTAGGGATTGAGCCTTACATAATCTGAGAAAAATCCGTAAGGCGACTCGGTAGATTTTATGGACGATACGTTAAATGTATTGGAAATGTAAAATAATCCCTCTTTATTGTAGGAAAGTTTAAAGAAGCCGGACAAGCGTTCGCGTCCCGAGCCACGCATTACTCCATTATCTTTGCCGTAACGTACGCCTACATTATAGCGGGCATTTTCATCGCCGCCGTCCATACTCAGGTTGTGATTGTGCGAAATGGCGTTTTGCAAGGGCTTGGAAAGCCAATCTGTATTCACTCCGCTGCGGACAGTCTGAAATCTTTTCGCATATAGCTCATCCAGTTTGTATTGGGCCTCGCCGCCGTCTTTGGTGGTGTAAAGTCCCGCCAAGCGTTCGTATTCTAATTTTTGTGAAGCATTAAGCAGATGATAATCGCTCAAATCGGGCGTAGAAGCGCGCACAGTTCCGCTGTAATTGAACCGTAGTTTGCCGCCATAAAGCGCTTTGGTAGTGATTACTACCACCCCTGCGGAAGCTTTTGCGCCGTAAAGCGCCGAGGCGGAAGCATCTTTCAGTACGGTTACTTTTTCAATGTCATTCAAATCCATATCGTAAATAAAATCAAGCGAAACACGTGACCCATCCACAATAAAAATAGGGATGTTTGCCGCACCTTCAAAACTTGCCCGCCCGCGGATGTTAATTTCGGGCTTAGCATTCGGATTGGAACCTAAGTTATTGTCTGCCAACAACTGCATACCGGGCACGAAAGCTTGAATGCTTGCCAGTACGTTTTTTGTTCCAAGAGACATTAACTCTTCTCTGGAAACGGTGGTTTGAGAACCGGTATAACTGAGTTTTGATTTGGAACCAAAACCGGTGATAACCACCTCTTGAATCTGAGTTAGATTCTCTTCCATCGTCACGTTTATTACTTGGCTTGAATTTACTACCACTTCTTTGGGTACAAATCCCATAGAAGAAAATGATAGTGTCGCAGATTTCATATCTTGCAAGGTAACCTCAAATTTTCCTTCATAATTAGATATTAATCCGGTAGTAGTTCCCTTAATTCGGATACTTGCACCTATGATAGGCTCGCCTTTTTTATCCGTAACTGTTCCTTTAATAACAAGCGGTGAGGTAGGCAGGGATTGATTTTCAGTGTTTATGCTTACATTGCTTTTCTTTGTAGTTTCAGCACCTTCTTTATAAATAACTACCTGCTTATCCAGTATTTTAAACTTTAGCTTTGTGTTTTTTACAATCCGATTCATTAACTCTTTCAGCGGCTCCGAACTAGCTTTAATAGTAATCCGCTTACTTAGCTCATTGTTCAATTTCCCTGAATAGATAAAAACAAGGGAACTTTTTTGTTCTATTTCAGAGAAAATATCTTTTATCGGAGTATTTTCTCTGTCTAAAGTAATGTTTCCCTGGGCATGCAGATTTATGTTTATCAAAAAAAACATAGCTATCGCCACCAAAATCCTTAGGGCGACGGGTGTAGGATTCTTAAGACAAAAATCATCTTTAGTAAAGTTTTGTTTCATAGACTCATTTTTATGTTTGGTTGATTTTATAATTGTAGTTTGCAGTATTTTGGAATTTGGAACGCGAACCTCCAAACTATTTGCTGATGTATATAATGTTATTCTCTCTTCTGTATGTGGTGGCTGAGAGCAATGCAATGGAATTCATCACATTATCTATGTCATCTGAAAGATACAATTTACCCTTGCAGGTATAATTCATCAGGTTAACGCTTTTTTCAAAATTAAATGAAACGTTATAATATCGTTCCACATACTTCATCAAGTCTGCAATAGGGGTTTCGTCACAGAAAATGTAACCGTCTTTCCAACTCACGTATCTGCTAACATCCACTTTTTGTTTGTGAAAGTTACCTGCCGTACAAACGGCTAATTCATTGGGTGATAATTTTATTTCTTTTCCGGAAACAGATTTTAATCCCACACTTCCTTCTACTAAAACTACTGATTTCGGACTGTTCTTATAGCTGGAAATATTAAACTTGGTGCCAAAAACTTGTACTTTAAAGTCGGATGTGTGTACGTAAAAAGGTTTTCTCTTATCTTTTGCCACCTCTATATACATTTCTCCGGAAACCCGCACGCTTCTTTCATTTTCCGCAAACACCGAGGGAAATTCTAATACCGAGCCCGAATTCAACTTTATTTTTGTACCGTCCGGAAGCTCTATGCCGGATTGTTTCCCATAAGGTACAATGAGTTTATTCATGGTGTGATCGTCTATTTTAATATTCTCTTCGGGCTGATTTTTCCCTTGTACCCTCGCTACACCGTCCGCACCAATTTTTACGTCAATATTTTCATCGAAAGAAGTGGTGTTACTACTTGTCACTAACTGAACGGATTCTGATTTAAGAAGATTTCCAACTATCATTTCTGTTTTTACAGTAGGCTGACTTTTATTTAAATAGATAAAAATGCCCATTGTTACAGCCAAAACGCAAGCTGCCGCGTACCTTATCCAAAGAGGGATTATCTTTCTTTTCTTTGAATAGGCGGGATTCTGAACCGAGGTCAAAATCCTATTGAGTAACTCTTCACGGTCTGTGGGATTCAGCTTATTCTTTTTGAAATTTTTATTTAACAGATAATCATCTGCCAAGTTGATTTCTTTTTGTAGGGTGGGATAGGCTTTCAGTAGATCTGCCCAATGCTTATTCGTTTCTTCATCGGGCGAAAAACGCCAGCGAAGAAATTTTTCATCTTGAAGTAATTCCGGAAACCTTTTATAGTAAATGTTTTCTTCTTTCATAGTGCAAACAAATGTTTTTTTTCAGAAGTAATAAACCTTCTGAAAAACGAACGATTTTAAGTGGTTGTTATTAATAAGACTGAAAATAGAATTATTTATTCCCTTTTTTAGGAAAAAAGTTTTAAATTTAGGAAAAAACTTATTCTTTCGTGTTTTCTGGATAGGTTGGGATTTTAATTTCTGTGAGGATATTTATGCTAATTGAAAAGGATTGGAAATTAAAAAACATGGGTAAAAAAGGTAAAAGATTCAATAAAAAACTGCATTGAATCATAAAAAACGTTTAATCTTCAAACACCGCAGCTAAATGGAAGGATTAGATAAAAAGAAAAAGCAGGATAGAAAGAGGATACTTTTTACGTAAAGTCTGCATGGCTTTATGCACCAATTTACGGCACGAAGAGAGGGAAATTTGCATTAATTCTGCTATATTTTCATAATCATACCCCTCTACATAGCGAAGATAAACAATCTCTCTTTGCCTTTTGGTCAGTGAATTAAGCATTCCATCTATTTTGTTTTTTATTTTCTGTTCATCTTCCTTGGTGATTATTCTGCTCTCAATGTCGGAAGATTTGTCCTCGGAATTATGAATAGACTCAATGCTTACTTTTTTCTTTGTTCTTAAAGATAAAGTGATAAGATTGTTTTTTAAGGCGCGTAGCAGGTAGAATTTAAGATTTTGTATATTTTGCAGGTTTTCTTCTTTGGTGCAAAGATTATAAAATACATCATGAATAGCATCCATAGCCACGTAATGATCTACACCTAAATAAACGGCATAGGAATATAAATCGTCCACGTAAGTATTATAAATAGAAGCTATGTCTGTGTTATAATCTGTCATTCAAAGAGTAAATCGTGCGCCATTTTAGTAGTAAATTAAAGCGCAAAGTTACAAATTTACGGGATTGTTTGCAAATCAAGAAAATTTAAAAGATTAAGACCAAAGAAAATAAATAATTTCAGGCAATTTGATGGCGTTGTTCACCCTTCCGGGGCGGCTTATTTTTTTAATTCTTCCGTCGCTGCTTCCAGCTGCTCAAACCACTCTGTTCCGAAACACCTTACGAGCGGCTCTTTCAAGAATTTATACACGGGAACGTTGAGTTTTGCGCCTTGGGTGCGCGCGCACTCGCAGACACGCCATTTGTGTACGTTTACGGCTGTAAATTCGTTATATTTCTGCAATCTTACTGGATAGAGATGACAGGAAATAGGTTTGTAAAAATCAGTTTTCCCTTCTCTGAACGCTTTTTCTATGGCGCATTTGCATACTCCCTTTTCATCAAAATAGGTAAAAACGCACTCTTTTCCGTTCACAATGGATGTAACCGGTTCTCCGTCCTCATCAATGTAGGAAACGCCTTGTTTGTTTATTAGTTTTTGGGATTTTTCAGATAAATCGTTCCAAATAACCGGTAAAATTTCATTGAGTTTGTCTATTTCGCTGTTTTCGAGCGGCGCGCCGCTGTCGCCTTCCACGCAGCAAATTCCTTTGCACGCGGCTAAATCGCACACAAAGCGTTCCTCAAACACATCGAAACTGATAATGGTATCGTCAATTTGAAGCATTTTTTTCTTTTTTAGGGTGTGTAAAATCTTCGTACGCTTTTAAAACGGGCAGGCTCCAATGAAATCTTACGGCTAAAATCCGTACTAAAATAACCGAAATAATAACAAGTATTTGTGTTATTTCCTCCAAAACACCTATTTGAGTGGAAATCATATAGCAAATTCCGCCTGCCACGCAGGCAAGCGCGTAAATATCTTTACGGAAAATAAGCGGCACTTCGTTGATAAGAATATCGCGTATCACACCGCCCACCGAGCCGGTAATCATCCCCATTACAATGGCAACCCAAAACGGAAAGCCGCTTTGAAGGGTTTTGTCAATGCCCACCACCACAAAAAGTCCAAGCCCGATGGTGTCAAAGATGAAAAAAGTGTTGTTCAGGCGAATGACGTATTTACCAAACGCGATGACAAATGCCAGCGCCACGCCTGTAACTATGAGGTAAGAGGGTTGCATCATCCAAAACGGCGTAACTCCCAGAAATAAATCACGCGTGGTACCACCACCGATTGCCGTTACTAAGCCTACCACATACGCTCCAAACCAATCGAAACGCTTGGCGGACGCCAACCGAATACCGCTGATGGCAAACGCGAACGTGCCGAGGTAATCAATAATATTTATAAAATTCAAATCCATACAATATAAAAAAGCGCATCAAAATTAGCTTTTGATACGCTTATTGAGAAAGCTCTCAATGTTCGTTTTATTTCTTTTCCGGTTGAGCTGCGGGCTTTTGCGCGGGGGCAGCTTGTTGCGGTTGTTGTGCGGGTGTTTCGCCAAAGTTAGGCGCTGCTGTACCTTTCTGCATTTGGTTGTTAAAATCCACCGCTTGTTCTTTAATCATGGAATCGTTCACATTTTCACGACTGTTGGACTGAATGCCGACCACCACAATGGATAAAAGCACCATAAACGCGGCTAATCCCCACGTAGCTTTTTCAAGAAAATCGGTAGTTTTACGCACGCCCATAATTTGGTTGGACGATTGAAATCCGGCAGCCAAACCGCCGCCTTTGGAATTTTGAACCAACACAATCAGTGTCAATAAAATAGCGGAAATAACAATTAAAATTGTAAATGTAACTAATAACCCGTTCATATTCTTTTATTTATGTCTTTCTGTGATTTATTTTATTTTTCCTAAAAATCGGACTGCAAAGTAAACACTTTTTTTTGGATTATTCAAATAATATTAGAGAATTTATTTTAAGTTAAACCTTTAAAATTTGAGGTTCAAGGTTAAATTAAACTTTATACCGGCAACGGTCACTTTCAAACGGTAGACGGTGAGCTAAGAATCTGTTTTCAATTTTTCCCGAGCGTTTTTCAGTCTTTCAGCAAGTGTTTTCAGGGATTGTCGATTATCTTCTTCTCCTTCGGTGAATTTTTCTATCATATCAAAATAGCTGCCGTCTTTGGCTTGTCGTTCACGCAGGTTTTTGGTCTCTAATTCTTCGGGATGAATGAAAAAATAAAGGTTGCGCCTATGGGGGGCAAAGAGAGCGGTTTTACCAAGCTCCGCGCCAAAATAAACGCTGTTGGTATTTTTTAACGCGCGCAAATAAAGCCAGTGTCCTATGCCGAAATAAGGATATTTTTCCATCAACTCCTTTAATTCGGGAATTTGTTCCGCCGTAAGTTTTTCGGGCCGGGCTATGTAGGATAGGAAAGTTTCGTAAGTCATCGTTTTAAGAAGTTAAGAAGTTAAGAAGTCAGAAGTCTGCCTGCCGGCGAGGCAGGTCCGAAGTCAGAAATTGGAAGTTTAGAAGTTAATGGTTCAAAAGTTTCCGACAATCTGCCAATCCACCATTTAACAAATTAACCAATCCACTAATTTACCACTTTACCATTTAGCCACCGTATCGTTAAATATTTTATCAATAATTTCTTCGGTCATCGTTTTTATCAGTTCCGGTTCTACATCGTTAAGCATGCGGCTGCTGTCAAATACTTGGTAGGCGGAATATTTGGTTTCAAAATCTTCGTCCGGATTCTTCGTGTTGGTAAATCGCACGTTCACGGTGAGCGTAAGGCGTGTTTGCGCGGCGTAAGAGTCGGCGCTGATGGACATGGAAGCCAATTGATATCCTACAATTTCGCCCTCAATCTGCAAATCGCCGCCTTGTTTCATTACACGCAGACGGGTTTGGCGGGTGTATTTGTCGCGCAACGCTTCCGTAAATGTTTGCGAAAGGGTGGGGGTAACCATCTCCGCGTTGTTCGGAAAATCGGCGATGGAAATGGTTTTGGTTTTGGTGTAATCCACGTTTGAACCACTCATCTTATAGGATATGGCACACGAGGAAAGTAAGATAAGGACTGTGGAAAAAACGGTGATAAAATAGGTACGTTTCATTGTTTTTGGTTAAGTTGTGAATGGGTTAAAATAGATGCGGAAAGGCAGCATTTTGACTTTCTTTTAAGCCCGTCAATATAGGTAACAGGGGTTAGCGACTCCCTTCGCGAGGTTAGTATGCAAGTTTTTTGTTGTTTAATTCTACGTTGAAATTGACTTTTGCTCCCAATGCATCAAACACTTTCAGTATAGTTTCAAATCTTGCATTCTTCACACTGTTTTCCACCTTTGAAATTTGAGCTTTTTGTACTCCAACTATTTCTCCCAATTGTTCTTGTGTTAAATTACGTTCTAATCTCGCTTGTTTAACAGCTAATCCTAACAAGTCTATTCTCAACTCATTTTCAAATGTTTCTCTTCTTTCGGTTCCACGCTTGCCAATATGTTTGTCAATCATTGTGTCAAGCGAAACGGTTTTAAATTTATTTGTTGCCATATTTATTTATTTTTTTCTTATTCTCTAAATACTGTTTTCTGATTTCTTCCGCTTTTTTAATCTCTTTTGTCGGGGTTTTCTGCGTTTTTTTCAAAATCCCGTGTGTTGCAACAACCAATGTCTCTTTTCCTTCTATTTTATCCCAAAACGAAAAAAGGCGGTACGCTTTGCTGTTGTAAAGAGTTCTGAACTCCCAAATAAACTCGTTTAGTTTTTTGAACAGCTCTTTGTCGTTTACAAATTGAGATTTTTTAATGTTGTAGTAAATTTTTTCTCTGATTTTGTCGTCAAGATTTTCTAAGAAATCAATGGCATCAGGTAATAATTCTATCTCAAAATTTGGTTTCATGTATTTTTTGTCAAAGATATATATTTCCCAATTAGGAAACAAGCTTTTTGTCAAAATTTTTTGTTTTTATTTTATTCATCTTTTTTCGGTGTGGCTGCCGCTAACGGTGCGAGGCTATGTGCAGTGGCGGATTTGCGTGAGTTTTTCTGTCGGAAGACAGAAAGGTGCGAGCGGAAAGCCTACATTGTACATTACTTTTAAGTCCGCCAATGCAGGTAGGCTGTTTTATGGGTAGTTTATTTATGCATCAGGGGTCATGTAAACTCGAATTGCTTTATTTGTTTTAATATCAATTTCTACTGTAAACCTTGGTCCTGATATATATTCATCTTTTGGTTTAAAGTCGATTCGATATGTGTTAGGACTATCATCGGAAACACTGTATCCAATAATTTCAAAATCCGCTTTTGTCATTCTAACAAATGGCATATTATTAACATCTGTCGGAAAATTCCCTTTATATTTTGGATTTTGTTTTACATTATCTATCGACACTAAAATTGCATTTACAGCATTTTGAGTTGCTTCTTGCGACCAAGGAAAATTTGACTCTTTAATATTTCTTTCGGGAATTTTTGGAAATCCATTCTCCCATTTTTTTGTTTTTGAATTATATAATAAGTAAGGCGGGTCAAAGCCTTCAATATAGATTAATTCGTATTCGTTGTTATTTATTTTAGAATATTCGGGCTTACACACTTCATTATTAAACTTAAAGCCTAATTTTTCGAGAGTTTTCCAATCATTGTTTTCTGGTAATTCTTTTGTTCTTAAATACTCATTATCTATTTTTCGTGCTAATTCATTGCCAAATTTAATGTCAGATTTTCTCGTAATTGCAACAGGTAATTTTACATATAAAATCCACGTTATCAAAAACAAGCTAGTTAGCAAAATAAATATGTAAATTATTTTCTTCATCTTTGAATAGTACACTTCGTTAAATTACCCAAAACACCCAATTATACGTAATAATTTCTAATAATTAAACCACTACTATCAAATTCTAAGAACTGATTAATTGTTTTATAGACAGATTCTTAAAAATAAATATCACTGCGTGAAACAATCAATCTACCCTATAACTTAGCTAAAAATAATCAACGGCTAATGGCTGATGGCTAATAGCTAATAGCTTACCCCTCTTCTCACACATCCAGCCCGTATTCCTTTATTTTTCGGTAAAGCGTGCGTTCGGATATTTGCAGTTCCTTGGCTACGGCGCGTTTTCTGCCTTTGTTCTTTTCTAAGGATTGTTCTATCATTTTTCGTTCCATATCGGCGAGGGTATGTTGTTTTTCCTCTTCCACGTTTTCCTCGTAATCTTCCACATCTTGAATGGCTTCCACATCGTCAATACTGCCGAATTTGGACGCTTTTTTATGTTGCCCTTCGTCTGATTTATACTCAATGGTGATGGGCGAGCGCGCGGCGTTTTGGTCGTGATATACGGCTGAATGCTCTCCTTGATTGCCTGCCATTAAATCGTGGACGGTTCTTTTGAGTTCCGCCATGTCCCGTTTCATATCAAAAAGTACCTGATAGAGAATTTCACGCTCGCTGTTAAAGGTTTTGTTATCTACCAATTTGGATGAAAGCGCGGGCAGATGTTCCCTGTTCTCGTCCGGCAGGTAGGTGTGCAGGATTTCGGGGGTAATTTCGCGTTGCTGCTCAATGACCGATATTTGTTCCGTGATGTTTTTCAGTTGGCGCACGTTTCCGTTCCAATAGTAATTCATCAGCATCCGGCGCGCCTCTTCCGTAAGCCGAACGGGCGGCATACGGTATTTTTCGGCGAAATCGGCGGCAAACTTTCGGAACAACAATGGAATATCTTCCTTCCGTTCCCGCAACGGCGGTACGTGAATGGGCACGGTGTTCAGCCGATAGAATAAATCCTCGCGGAAACGCCCGTCTCGTATGGCTTGCTGCATATTCAGGTTGGTAGCCGCCACCACGCGCACATTGGTTTTTAGGATTTTGGATGATCCTACCTTTATAAATTCGCCTGCTTCCAATACGCGCAGCAGCCGCACTTGCGTGGCTTGGGGCAGTTCACCTACTTCGTCCAGGAAAATGGTGCCGCCGTCCGCTACTTCAAAATATCCTTTGCGGTCGCCCGTAGCGCCGGTAAATGAGCCTTTCTCGTGTCCGAAAAGTTCCGAATCAATGGTTCCTTCCGGAATGGCGCCGCAGTTTACGGCAATGTACGGACCGTGTTTGCGGTGGCTGTACGTGTGTATTATCTGTGGAAAATTTTCCTTGCCCACACCGCTTTCGCCCGTGATAAGCACCGATAAATCGGTGGGGGCTACTTGCACGGCAATGTCAATGGCTCTGTCCAGCGCTTCGGAAGTGCCTATGATGGAAAATTTTTGTTTTACGGCTTGTAATTCTGATGGTTTCATAAATTTTTCCGACAAAATGTCATATTTAACTGACAAAATTACTAAATATTTCCATAGGTTATTTCAATAATTAGGGAAATTAAAACAATCTCTATTAAAATTTAAGTCTCGTTATCAATTATTCAAATTATCTCTCTAAATTTGCACGTTTTTTTAATTTTTTATTTATGAAAAAAGACCATAAAGTTCCCTTTGGCATTGCCGGATTAATTTTAGCAATGGGCATCGTTTACGGCGATATAGGTACCTCGCCGCTGTATGTGATGAAAGCCATTGTTTCGGCATTGCCCGAAGGCGCGAAAGCCAACCCCGATTTTATTATCGGCGCTATTTCCTGTATTATCTGGACGCTTACGCTGCAAACTACCGTAAAATACGTTTTTATAACTCTGCGAGCCGATAACCACGGCGAAGGCGGCATATTATCACTTTTTGCTCTGATACGTAAAAACTATCGCTGGGCGTATGTGATAGCCGCTATTGGCGCTTCCACATTGTTGGCTGACGGTATTATTACGCCGGCTATCACCGTAATATCCGCGGTAGAAGGGCTAAATGTGCTGCAACCGTCTATTCCTATCATACCTCTTACTATTGTTATTTTGCTTGTGCTGTTTTTTATTCAGCCGTTAGGAACCTCGCGACTGGGAAAAGGTTTTGGCGGTGTGATGTTTTTGTGGTTTACCATGTTGGGTGTGCTGGGTGTTATCTCTCTCACTCAATATTTTCCTATATTGCAAGCTTTTAATCCTATATATGCCGTGAAATTATTGATTGCCTCGCCCAGCGCGTTGATTATTTTGGGTGCGGTTTTTCTTTGTACTACGGGTGCGGAAGCCTTGTATTCCGATTTAGGTCACTGTGGCTTGGAAAACATACGCGTGTCGTGGATTTATGTGAAAATAACGCTGATATTTAATTACTTGGGGCAAGGCGCTTGGATTATCACTCATGCAAACTCGCTTTATGAAGGAATTAATCCGTTTTTCAGCATTATGCCGGGGTGGTTCTCGTTTACCGGGGTAATTATGGCTACCTTGGCGGCTATCATTGCCAGTCAAGCGTTAATTAGCGGCTCGTTTACCATTATCAGCGAGGCTATTTCTTTGGATTTGTGGCCCAATATTCATATAAAATACCCGACCCAAATCAAAGGACAAATGTATATCCCGATGATTAACCACACGCTGATGGCGCTGTGTATTTTCATCGTCATCATGTTCCAATCTTCCTCTAACATGGAAGCCGCGTACGGTTTGGCTATTACCATTACGATGATGATGACTTCGATGCTGCTGTTTATCTATTTGAAGAATAAAAACGTGTCGATGTTTTTTGCCATTCCTATCACCCTGTTTTTCCTTACCATTGAAACCGGATTTTTTATTGCCAATATGCTTAAATTCCGTCACGGCGGCTACATTACCATTTTAATCGCGGGCTTTATCTTTTTTGTGATTTACGTTTGGTATAACGGCAGACGCATCAAAAACCGAAGCGTTACTTACACGGCCATTGATAAATTTATTCCGCAGATAGAAAAAATAAGTAACGATACTACCATACCGAAATACGCTACCCATTTAGTGTATGTGACGCGCGCCAAATACGAGGAAGAAATGGAAACAAAAATCATTCAGTCTCTTATCAATCGGAATCCGAAGCGCGCTGATACTTACTGGTTTGTGTATCTTAGAAGAAGTGACGAACCGTTTGATTTTAATTACAAGGTAAAAACCTTTGTGCCGGATAAAATTTTCCGGTTGGACATTGAAGCCGGATTTAAAATGGGTATTCACGTGGATACGTACGTGCATCAAATTTGCAAAGAATTAGCCAAAGAGGGCAAAGTGGATTTGATAAGTCGTTACCCCTCTTTACGCGAGAATAATATTGAGGGCGATTTCCGTTTTGTGGTGGTAGAGCGCATTATACGCAATGTGGATTTGCCTACGATGCAAAAAGCCATTCTCAATCTGTATTACGGCATCAAGAAATTTACCACTTCCGATACGGAAATTCTGGACTTAGACCCATCAACGGTTACAGTAGAATATGTGCCGCTGAAAAACCTGCGTCCGGCGCCAAAAGCCAATCAGCCTTATTTTAGTTATGAAGATGAATAAATGGGTGGTTCTGAGTTTTGAGCGTATTGCCCTGTAGGTAGCAATGAGTAAATATATCCGTCAGTGAATCATGGAGTTAGTGACGGCTGTGTAAATTCTGAATTTCTTCCCGAAGAATTAATTTCGGGAATTTTGTCTAAAACTCAAAAGTTTAAAAAACTTACGATAATTAGTCTCAATATCTTCCGAAAGTAGAATGAAATGTAACTACTCAGCCCCCCCCCAACCCCACAGACGCTTTGCTCTGTGTCTTTGACCTAAAGGGGCAGGGCTGTTAAGTTCTCCCGAAATACGCTGAAAGCTATCGGCTATTAGCATAGGACAACGCCCTATGTAGGGGATGTAGACTCCAAACAGAAGCTCTGAAAGAGCGAAAGCAGGTATTCTTACGCGCTTTCAGCGCTTAGGATGGTATGCCGCCCGATTCGTAGGGCGTTGCCCTACGCTGTGGGATGTCAGGCTTGCAGCCTGAGTCAGAATTTAACAGCCCTGCCCTGAAGGAGGAGTTGTAGCGCGTTAACGAAAGTCAATGCTGCATTAAGCAGGTTGTTTCTCACTTTTTTGCAATTAAAAAAAAGTTAAAAAAAGCCTTGCCAACTATTCAAATACTATAACACAGTATATTGTAGAGGGGCTGAGTAGTTACAATTAAATGCATCCATGTTTAACAGAATAACGCCACTTTTATATTTCGTAAAAGTGGCGTTCCTTTTTTAATCAAAAGGGTGTATTATGAGTGTCCGCCTACCACAATGCGCATTACTTTGAGCGCCAGCACAAAGAAACGTACTATTTGGAACGGGAAAAACGTGCGCAGAAATTTTGTCCAAGCGGTAGGCTCGGTAGCGAAAGAAGTATCGCTGTAGGGAACCGTGTAATCCCTTACATCTCTTACATTTTTAGCATCTTGTGTATCCATAGCTAACTATTATTTGAATAATGTTTTTAATCTTTGTAATTGTTAAAATGCAGATTATTGAGTAGTTTTGTTGCATTGGCATATTGAAATATTGACTGCAAACTAAAAACTTCCAACTGCCATTGGTTCTATTCCGGTATCATCCACCAAAGCGGTCCTGCTTTCGCTTTATAAAGAAATCCGTAATGCATTGCCCATTTGAACCAGTGACCGGCTAATCCTACTTCACCTACCGTGTAATTGAGATTTCTACCCCATTTCGGATATTTTTCCCAGTCTTGCACAATGGGAAAAACGGTCATTGTAGCGGCTTTTCCGTGCGTGAGGCTGTAACCTGCCGAAACTACGCAGGCGGCGCCCATTCCTGCCATGGAAGCATGGTGTTTGATTTCTTTAGTACCGTTTTTTATCATATTGGCAATGTTCATGGCAACCACTTTTCCCATAATGCCCGACGGCATACCTGTCCGTGGAGGCGTAGGAGATATTGGCGTACCGTTTATACTTTTCATCGGCTTAGAAATGGCATGAGGTGGCGCGAATGCGATTCCGCACGCAAAAATATTATCGTACGTGGGGTTTTGGTAGGTGGTGGGCCAATCAGAAGCTTTCCACTCTTCAAACGCTTTGGGTGTGTAGTCCGCGTCTACTTTCATAAATCCGTTAGGAGCGAAAAGTTTCTCGGTCATATCCATGCCCGCTTTGTCAAAAGCTTTTAATCCTACACCCGAGAAAGGTGGTATAAGCATGGCAAAGTCAAATTCCTGTGTGTGCATTTCACCGTCGAGGGTTTCGTAATGTGCCACTCCGGGTTCCACTTTGTTTACGGCGGCGCCTGTAATCCAGCGTATGCCACATTCTTTGAAGATGGATTCAGAAAAAATTTTGGTGGGTGTGATGTAACCGCCATTTTTTACATAAGCGCCGCCCATACCGAAGTCACCGAGTTCATACTCGTTTGAAATCCATATAATTTCGGCGTATTTGGCAATTTTACGGCGGGCTACTTCGTGCGCTATATTCAGTGCAAATTCAAACGCCGCTCCTTGGCACGTTGCCATTCCGTGCCCGGTGCCTACGAGAAAACGTTGTTTTTCGCCTTGTTCCATTCTTGCATAGCATTTTTGCAAGGCTTCCCAAGTATGCGCCGCATGGTCATACGTGCATACGGAACAGGTGTTTTTATCCGGTCCCAGTCCTTCTGTGGCTGGAAAGTTGAGTTTTGGTCCGGTAGCGTTAATTAGATAATCGTACTCTACATTTTCCGTTTGGTCTTTTTTGTCTTCGGAAACATATTGAATGTTTACATAAGGTTGGGAAGTGGTGCTTCCACCTTCGGGATGAATGGAAACAGCCTTTGCTTGTTTAAAGGTAATTCCGAGTTTTTTGTACACGGGCGCCAGTGCGAAAATAACTTGTTTTACGGTCATACGTCCCACGCCTACCCAAATGTTGGAAGGCACCCATTGGTAATTGCTGTTAGGGCTTACCACGATAACTTCATGCTCTTTGGAAAGCTGCCGCCGAAGTGTCATCGCCGCGGTATGACCGGAAATACCGGCGCCCAAAATGATTACTTTTGCCATACTTTTTTGGTTTTAGAATAAATTGGTTAATATCTTTGTGTGAATTTCGTTATGGATATTGTAATTTTTACATTTCCACAATAGAGAGATTTTCCAACCCATCTTCTCACTCTTCCGCCGCATCCGTGAGTAATACTTTCTTGATATTGTGTTTTCCGTTTGTGCCTGAGTTGGTTTCTAGGCACTGTAAAATCCGTTTCCGGAACTTCCAGCACGTCATTTGATTAATACCGAGTTTTTCGGCGTAACAGTAGGAAGAAAGGTCTTTGTCCAATACGCATACATTGTACGCGATGAAAAAAGCTTTATTTACCGGAAATTTTATATTGTGAAAAATGGTGTGGGATGTAGCGGATTCTTCTTTTTTACAGCGTGTGCAGCGGCGTGAATTTGGGGTTTTTCCATCACAAAAATTCGTGTTACCGCATTTACGGCACGTAAAACCATTCTGCCACTTTACACCCGCCACGAATTGAAGTACTTTTTCTGGGTTTTCAAAAAGTTCTTTCGCTTGTTTTTGGGATATCTTTTCTTTAAAAATCATTGTTCGTTTCCAGAAATTATTTTTGGCAAATATAAAAACATTTTTAGTGATAACAAAATAAGTAATCGGAAATATGAAAAACATTTCATTTCTACTTTAATTGCCGTAAAATAAGCGCTGTAACTTTTATGAAAAAATACTTCGCAATAATTTTATAAGTGATACTATTCTAATGTGAAAATATTGCATTATATTTGCATCGAATTTGAAAAGAATAATTAAATTTGCAAAGGAAAACGTGCTAACTAAAAAAACCGCGTTTACGTTATCTTCTAAAAACGAACGTTTAATGCCTTATGAATATAGACGCTATTAACAAAAGATACACCTATTTAAGCGAAAAAACCTGCTGCCTCTCATGTGGCGGCGCGCTGAATCACGTTCAAGCCCGAGCAGGCGAAGTTTGTGTGGACTTGGGCAGCGGTCGCGGAAATGATGTAGTACGTTTGGCAGAAACTGTGGGAGCGAAAGGTTACGTGTACGGCATTGATATTTCGGAGGGAATGATTGCCAAAGCCCGAGCCACGCTGGAAAAATTCGATGTAAATAATGCGGAAATTCTGTATGCCGATTTGGAGAAATTGCCATTGCCCCAAAATACGGCGGATGCCGTTATTTCTAACTGTACCATTAACCATGCTGCCGATAAGCAAGCGGTTTGGAATGAAGTGTACAGGATATTGAAACCGCATGGGAGGTTTGTGGTAAGCGATATTTACGCCACCGCACCCATTGCGGACGAGTATAGAAATGACCCTGACGCGGTAGCGGAATGCTGGGCAGGCGCTGTAACCCGCGCCGAGTACTTTGAAATGCTTGAAAAAAGCGGATTTTCGGATATTGAAATTCTGGAAGAATCCCGCCCTTACGCCAAAGGCAAAGCCGAAGTGGCAAGCATCACGATAAGAGGTAAAAAGAAGTCTGAACTGTAATTTATAAGGTGATAATCACTATGATAATGCATTGATTTCTACTTTTCAACTCGTTTACTATAAAGAGCTATATTAATCAGAAATAAATTCAATTAAAAATGAAAAGTGTAGTAAAAAAAAGTTGCTGCGGCAACAAAGTTTCAGGAACCAAGCAAGCGCAATGCTGTGCCAAAGTTTCCAAATTCGTGGCCGGCTGCCATGATTAAAAATCCTTAGCCTCTAATCCCTAAAGAATTTTCTTTATTTTAGGGATTAGGACGGCTATTTTGGAGACCGACGATTTCCTAATCGTCGGAAAAGAAAGATTAAAACGATTAGGAAATCGTTTTTCCCAATAATCAACTCTAAAATGAAATCCAAACACAATATCATCGTTCCCGTTAAAGACAGCGATAACTTTTTCATTGTCAATCCGCTGTATCAATCTGCTGATTTTATTTCGGCGGAAGAGTTGGAATTGCTTGAAAGAGAGCAAGATATGAGTGAAGAGTTTTTTGAGCGTGGTTATTTAACAGATGAAACGGAAGAAAAACGCGCGTTTAAATTAGCGTATTTGGATTTTCTGGAAAATAGGGAAGAGGACGAAACGCAACTTTTCTTTGTCCCCAATTACTCGTGTAATTTTGCGTGTTCCTATTGTTATCAAGAAGGGTATGAGCCTGTAAGGCAGACGCTTAATGCGGATATTATCGACGCTTTTTTTGATTATGTGAAAAAAGAATTTGCGGGGCGCCGAAAATATGTTACCGTATTTGGTGGTGAACCACTTTTACCCGGTGAAAATCAGAGAAAACTCATCGCATACTTTATAGAAAAAGCCAACGAAGCCCGTTTGGACTTGGCGTTTGTAACCAACGGCTACACGCTTGAAGAGTACCTTGATTTACTTAAAACCGCTCGTATCCGTGAAGTGCAGGTTACACTCGATGGCACGCAGCCCGTGCATGACTCGCGCCGCTATATGCACGGACGAAAACCTACGTTCGAGAAAATCATCCGCGGCATTGACGCTTGTTTGGCAGCGAAAATAAATATCAATTTGCGGATGGTGGTGGATAAGGAAAATATTGATAACTTATCGGATTTAGCACGGTTTGCCATCGAAAAGGGGTGGACAAAATCACCTTATTTCAAAACTCAGATAGGACGCAATTACGAGCTTCATGTGTGTAACGGTTCGCCAGAAAAGCTGTTTGACCGTGCAATGCTCTACAATTACATGTACGAATTAATAAAAAAACACCCGCACATTTCCGAGTTTTATAAACCTTCTTATTCCATTGCCAAGTACATTGCTGAAAATGAGGAATTACCGGCGCCGTTGTTCGACAGTTGTCCGGCGTGTAAAACCGAATGGGCGTTTGATTATACCGGAACTATTTATTCCTGCACGGCTACCGTGGGCAAAAAAGGCGAAGAATTAGGTACTTTTTATCCGCATATTACTAAAAATGAAGATGTGATCGAAGAGTGGCAAAATCGTGATATTACTACCATCAAGAAATGTAAAACCTGTGAAGTGGCGCTCGCTTGCGGCGGTGGATGCGCCTCGGTAGCCAAAAATAAAAACGGGCATGTAAATACGCCCGATTGCCGACCCATAAAGGAATTACTGACGTTGGGAAGCGCGGCGTACCTTATTTCTCAGGACGCCTAATAGCGATTTGATAATTTAGTTTATAACATCCATACAAACTGAATTTTTATTATAAATAAATATATGAATAAATGAACATATATTTGTTTAATTTGTTTTTTTATGAAATTGAAATTATTCACATTACCTAATTTAATTATAAATTTGTCCTCTAAATACTCTAAAAATACCACTTGGGAAGAGTAAGGGGGGATGTACATTATTTTATGAAAGAAATTAACGCGTCTGATTTTGAAAAAGAAGTATTAAACGGCGGGAAAGTAGTATTAGACTTTTATTCCACAGAGTGTCCACCTTGTGAAGCATTAGCGCCTAAATTTGAAGCGCTTGCGGAGCTTTATGGCGAAAAAATCAAGTTTTTGAAAATATTTCGTCAAGGAAATCGTGAATTAGCTACTGAATTGGGGGTAAGTTCTTCGCCCACACTGTTGTTTTTTGAAGATGGTAAACAAATTCTTGATACCATCAGCGGCGGAATTAAAAAATCTGAAATCATAGAACGGTTGGATAAAATGATTTCGCCCGAGGAAGTAGCCGAAATACAATCAAAGCAGCAATCCACTGTTTCGGATTACGATGTGGCCATTCTTGGCGGCGGACCTGCGGGATTGACTGCCGGTATTTACTTGGGGCAAGCAAAATTAAAAACTGTGTTGATAGACCCCGCGCTTCCGGGTGGTTATATGGGAAGCACGCATCAAGTGTCAAATTATCCGGGATTTGAGAAACCGCAACCGGGTTTTATGCTGGCTCATTTTATGAGCGAACAAGCTAAGCATACCGGTGTAGATTTCAAAGTGGCCGTGGATGTTACCTCGGTAGATTTAGAAAAGAAAGAAATTGTGATTGACAAGTTCGAAACTATTCGCGCCCAAAGAATCATCATTGCCACCGGAACTACGCCCAACACCATGAACGCGCCCGGAGAAGTAGAACTGAAAGGTAAAGGAATTTCATATTGCGCTACCTGCGATGCTAAGTATTTCGGTGATAAGGAGGTAGTGGTTATCGGCGGGGGAAATTCGGCGGTGGAAGAATCACAGTTTATTACCAAATTTGCTCGTAAAGTAACCATGGTGCATCAGTTTGATAAGCTTACAGCCAACCAAACTGCCATTGAAGAATTGCAGAAAAATGATAAAATCAGCGTGATGTACGAGTACGAGCCAAGGAAATTTGAAAAACGGGGTGATAAAATGATTACTACCGTTGAAAATCTAAAAACAAAAGAGTTGACAGAATTAGAATCGGATGGCGTATTCGTATTTGTAGGTTTTAAAGCCAATGTTTCCATGCTGGGAAGTGTAATCCCTCAGTTGGATAAATGGGGTTACATTCAAGCCAATGAAGATATGCTCACAAGTTTGCCGGGCGTATATGCCGTAGGAGATATTATCAGTAAAAAATACCGCCAAATTACCACGGCTGTAGCAGACGGAACCATCGCCGCCATGGCAATTTCGAAAGAAATGAAATAAGGTTTTATATGATTGAAAATTATTATCAATATTCAGAAAAATTAGCTTCCGGAGCACAGCCTTCGGCAGAAGACATCGTAGAGTTAAAAAAAGACGATTTCGAAGTGGTGTTTAACATTTCTACGCCCTCAGCCCGAAACGTTTTGATAAACGAAGCTGCTATTGTAGAAAAAGAAGGGATGTATTATGTGCATTTTCCCATAGATTGTTCAAATTTACAACCTATTCATTATAAAACTTTTAAAGGAATAATGGATGGTTTAGCCGATAAAAAAACGTTTGTTCATTGTGGGGCGAATATCAAGTCATCCAATTTACTTCACATGTATGATGTTTTAGCTAAGAGAAAAGACGAAAAAGAATCTATTCATACATTGTACAAGATCCAACAACCGGAAGAAAAATGGTTTAAGTATTTTGAAATCATGGGTATGAAAGGGGAGAGATAATTAATTACGAATTATAAATCACGAATAATGAAAAATTTATATTCAAAAAATGATTTAAAATGGATGCGAGCGGCAGAAAATTCAGTATTGATGGGGCAAAATCGTGTAAATGAATTGATTGAATTTGCGAAAAACAGCGGCATAAAAAAGATTGGCATTGCTCATTGCGTAGGTATGACACGCGAGGCGAACGACTTGAAACAGCGTTTAAGCGGACAATTTGAAGTTTACACCGTAGATTGTAAATATGGGAAAATTCCCGCTGCCGATTTACTTGATGATGAAACGGTTCGCGGTACTTCATGCAACCCTGCCGGACAAGCCCAATTTTTGGCTGAAAATAACACGGAATTGAACATCTCCTTTGGGCTTTGTATGGGACATGATATTATGTTTAATCTAAAATCAAAAGCGCCTACCACCACGCTGATAGTAAAGGACCGTGAGCATAAACACAACACATACAGTGAGTTTGCTCCTCAAACAAAAGATAATAGGGAGAATGGTAATAAGTAGTTACAAGAAATTAGTTACAAGCCTACCTGACGCCAAGGCACAGGTTACAAGTCTGATTCTGTAATACTTAAAAAACATCAAAATAATTCCTCTATAATACATAAATAGGGGAAAATATAAAACAAACAATTAAAATCTCTATTTCTGAAATGAAAAGTCTTATGAAGCAGCCATGTAAAGATATTCTTTACACACAAGGGAATGTTTGTATGGCGTGTTCCATGTGGCCATAAAAAATAAAATTATAAACAGATGAAAAAAGTTTTAATTTTAGGCGGCGGTTTTGCCGGTGTGCAAGCGGCTATGGAGTTGCAAAAAAGCAACCTGTTTGAGGTTACGCTTATTTCAGACAGGGATTTTTTGTATTTGTATCCCGTTTCCATTTGGATTCCGGTACATAAAATACAAGAAAAAAACGTGAAAATTTCCCTGAAACAAATCAGTAAAAAGCACGGTTTTAATTTGGTTATTGATAAAGTAACCGGAATAAAAGCGGCAGATAATGTGGTGGTTTGTAACACGCAAACATTTGGCTACGATTATTTGATTGTGGCTTTTGGCGCCGATAAAGTGCCACTGAAAGGGATGGAACATACTACCACTATTTGCGGAAAACCTGAACAAACGGCAGAATTTCAGCACCAGTTGGACGCGCTCATTGCTACCGGAAACGGTAAAATTGCGGTAGGATTTGGCGGCAATCCGAAAGATAAGTCGGGAGTGCGTGGAGGCCCGGCTTTTGAATTGGTTTTCAATATCGATTATTATTTGAGGAAAAAAGGAATCAGGCGTAACTTTGAACTCATTATGTTCGCGCCGATGCCCGAGCCCGGCGCGCGCATGGGCAAAAAGGCGATGAACGCCACAAGGGGCATGTTGGAAAAGAAAGATATACATATTCGTTTCGGAAAAAAGATTACTGAATTTGTTGCTGACGGCATTTTGTTGGAAGACGGTTCTAAAATAGACTCGGATATTATCGTGTTTATTTCTGCCGGAACAGGTTCTGCCGTATTAAAAAACACCGATTTACCACTTTCAGAAGCGGGTTTTGTTAAGATAAACGATTTTAATCAGGTGGAGGCATTTCCTAATGTATTTGCCGTGGGCGATGCCGCCGCGTTAGAAGGTCCGGAATGGATTGCCAAGCAAGGGCACATTGCCGAAGTAATGGGCGCTAACGCGGCGCACAACATTGTGCAGCTCGAAAAAAAATCGGACACAATGAAAGGCTACAAAAAACATTTGAGCATCCTTTGTGTTATGGATATGGGCAATGGCGCCGCGTTTGTATATAGGGACGCTAAACGCGAATTTATGTTTCCGATGCCTGTTTTCGGACATTGGATGAAAAAAGGGTGGGGCGCCTATGCCAAATGGACAAAACTGAAAATGCTGCCGAAGATTATCTGATTATTTATAACCTAATTTTTCAAAATATGAATACATCTTTAATAGTTATAGGAATAATTGTGTTGGTCTTAGCGCTTTTATTTGTGTTGGCGAAGCGCAAGATGAAAAGCATCGCTCAGGTAGAAAACCACGAACGTATCCTCACACTGACCGATGCCAATTTTACCCATCAAATCAAAGATAATATTGTTTTGGTGGATTTTTGGGCAGATTGGTGTATGCCTTGCAAAATGATGGCGCCCATCCTTAATGATTTAGCAGCAAATTTGCCCGAAGGATACACGGTAGGCAAGTTAGATGTGGATAAAAATCAAGCGACAGCCCAAAGATTTAACGTGCGAAGCATTCCCACGTTAGTGCTTTTCAAAGACGGAAAAGAAATAAACCGCTTTGTAGGGGTAAAAACCAAAGATTTTTTGAGAAAAGAAATGATGAGATAAAATTTAGTTGTCAGCAATCAAGTGTGAGTAGGAAGGTGTAAGGGAACAAGAGTTTGAAGTTATAACCCCCAAAATTTAATCCACTTCCCCTGTTCTTCGGTAAAGAATGAAGTCGTCCTGACTTTTTAACGAAAATATAACATTTGTTGAAAAGCCAAGGCGACTTCATTTTATTGATTTTTCGAGACGCTCTATTTCCTCTTGGTTTTATTTTCGTTAAGCGGAAAAAGCGTAAATTCAAAGGTATGTTCTTTTACCGGGACCAAATACTGCGGCAATACGCCCGGTCCACACGTAGCAGTGCCTACGCCGGCTTGAAGGGCATCTAAGTGAACCGTAATTTTTCCATCGCGCTGTAACTCATTGATGTGTTTTGCCTGCTCAATATTATTGTCCGGAAAAGGCACGGCGCTAAACTGAAACGGTTGTGTGGAAGTAATAAAAACGCCCTTGCCCTCATCGTTAGAAAATGACGCCCAACGCGTATCGGTTCGATTTCCCGTAGATTGCGGCATTACGTAATAATGAAACATGCTCTCCGCCGTAGTGCGGTAAATGCCTATTTTTCCCGCTTGTTTCCGGTCAGCATACGTTTCCACGTCGCCGCGTCCAAGATAAGCCACATTTTCATAAACTTTTTCCATTTGGAAAGTTAACCCTACGCGCGCCAACGATTTCACTATTGCCGTATCGGGATTAAAACGGGTACGAATGTTTAATCCGCCGTCTTTTTGCAGCGTATATGCTACGTAAGCAACTCCTATTGATTTGTTTTTATCGTTCCAAATTTCGATGGTTGCCTGTACGGAAGATTTTTTATTTTGGATAGTGGTTACTTTCTGTGTTAGATGTTGTAAGCCTGCATCACGCCAATTTTTGGCGCCGTTCCGGTCGCGGTTATCATTATCGGTGGCGGGGCGGAAAAAGCTGAGTGTTACAGGCGTTGCCAGCAGTTGCTCGCCGTTAACGAAAAATGCAGTGAGCGCGCCCATTTTATCATCTATTTTGAAGCCGGTTTTACCGTTTTTTATAGGAATATAGGCTGCTGTCTTGGCATTTCCTTTTAGTATAAATTGGTCATACGCCGCTTCCCAATTTTTATCTAATAATCCGGCAGCTTCTTTCTTCCTCCAACTAATGTTCAGATACCCTTCTTGTGTGCCGTGGGGCATTTTTATATCACCAAAAGTTACTTGTGTGGTAGCATGGGGCGCACAATCTACGCTTTGGGTCCCTTCTGCCAATATGTTTCCATTATCGGCGGTAACGTTCCATTGCATTTCATATTCATTGAGATTGGAAAAATCAAACCAATTTTTGATTTCCACGGTAAGATTTTTTTCGTCTTTCAATGTTGTTTTTATATTTTGATACACTTTTTTCACTTCCGCCAGGTGTGGATGCGGACGGCGGAAAGCGTCCACCAATCCATTGGTACAGAAATTTCCGAAACTCGGCACCTCTTTTGGTCCAAAATCTCCTCCATACGCCCAGTACCATTTTCCCCGGGCATCTACCTCATAAAATCCTTGGTCCACCCAGTCCCAAACAGCTCCGCCTTGCGCCATCGGTTCGCGTTCAAAAACGTCCCAGTACTCTTTCAGTCCGCCTACGCTGTTGCCCATGGCGTGAACGTATTCGCAGAGTATAAACGGACGGTAGATGTCCTTTCTCGCCACATAGTCTTCTATTTCTTTCACGCTGCGGTACATCCGGCAGTAAATATCGGTATTATAATTTAGTTCGGCGCGCTCGTATTGCACGGGGCGGCTTTGGTCTTGGGCTTTTAGCCAATCGTACGTTTTTTCAAAATTCACGCCGTTGCCCGCTTCGTTTCCTAATGACCAAATAACGATGGCGGGGTGGTTTTTTGAACGTTCATACATTCGCCCAGTGCGGTCTAAGTGCGCTGTGAGCCACGTGGAATCTTTTGCCAGCGATGCCGCGCCGTAACCCATTCCGTGCGATTCTATATTGGCTTCGTCAATCATATACAACCCGTAACGGTTGCAAAGGGCGTACCAATACGGATGGGTAGGATAGTGTGAATTTCGGACTAAATTGATGTTGTTTTCTTTCATCAGTTGAATGTCTTTGAGCATCAGTTCTTTGCTCACTGTACGCCCTTTTTGGGAATGCTCGTGGCGGTTTGCGCCTTTCACTAATATGGGCACACCATTGATGTGAAAACGTCCGTTTTTTATTTCGGAAGTACGAAATCCCACATCACAGCCGGTAATTTCGGTTACATTGCCCTGAGCGTCTTTCAGTTCGAGCACCAACGTGTAAAGATGGGGATGCTCGGCGCTCCATCGGTTTACATCCGGAATTTTTTTATTTTGAAAACGAACGGTTTGCCCGGAGACGTTATTCAGAAAAAGCGTTTCAGCTAAAACTATATTATTGTTTTTATCCAATAGAGAGTAAGCTGCTTGCGCGGCATTTTTTGCACCGTCCAGCGTGAGTTTCAGTCCGAAAATGCCTTCTTGATATGTTTCTTTATCCAATGATGCGTTTACGACATAATCGGCAATGTACTGTTTTGGTGTGCTATAAAGGTACACATCCCGTTCAATGCCGCTTAAACGCCACATATCCTGACACTCCAAGTAAGCGCCTGAGCTCCAACGATACACTTCCAACGCCACGGTATTTTCACCCTCTTTCAGCTTATCGGTAATATCCCATTCGGCGGCGGTTTTGCTGCCCTGATTGTAACCGAGCAACTCGCCGTTTATCCACACGTAAAAAAACGAAATCACTCCCTCAAAAGTGAGTACTACGCGGCGGTCTTTCCACGCCTCGGGTACGGTAAACGAGCGGCGGTAAGAGCCTACTTCATTGGCTTCATACGGTACGAGTGGCGGATTTTTTTTGAAATTGAACATTTTATCGTCAAATTCATAGGTTTCATTCACGTAAATGGGCAGTCCGTACCCTTGCCGCTCCCAGTTGCCGGGCACGTTTATTTTTCCCCATCCTCCGGTATAAAACTCCGGTTTATAAAAATCTTTCGGGCGTTTATCGGGGTTTCGCACCCAATGAAAATCCCACGCGCCATTCAGGCTTTGGTAGTAGGGGGATTGCTCGTAATCGCCTTGGCGGACGTCTTTTGCTTCGGCATACGGGATAACATACGTGTGAGGCTTGACTTTATTTAACCCCACGGAGTATTGGCTTTGCCATTCAGGGGATGACTGCGCGATAGCGGTAAAGTTGATTATGACGAGAAGGATTGGGAAAAATACTTTTTTTATCATAGTGTTTATTGGTTTCAAGTTTTTAAGTTTCAGTTTTTTTTAATGAAGAGGATTTCAAAAAACAGTAAAGTGGTAAATATTTCAGTGGGAAACAGATGTTCTTTATGGCAATTATAGTTTTTTTTTTACAAATGTAATAAATTAAACGTGGGATAAGACATGCTAAAAACAAAACTTACCTCTATTTTATTAATTTATTTAAAAAAGTAAGAGTTTGATTTGTTTCAGAGAGAAAATTAACCAAAAATACGTATCTTTGGGCTTTCAATTAATCAAAATAATTTTAATTCAAGTAATTTTATAAATTTATGGACAACACAAATCAAAAGGTGAACTATGTAGGTCCCTTTATTACCATGGTTATTCTTATGGCTTTGGTTGGGTTTATTACTGTGGTTAATCAACAGTTTCAAGCGCCTATGCAGGCGGCGTTTCTCTCACAAGCAGGCGATTTAAAAAACACCCTTGCTACCGTTATCACTTTCTCATTTTTCTTGGCTTATTTGGTAATGGGCGGAGTTAGCGCTAAGTCGTTGGTAAACAATGGTTATCGTGGTACTTTAGTACGCGGACTTATTATTCTAATTGCTGCTTTTGGCATTTTTGAGCTATCCGCTTATCAGTTTGAGGCTTCACACGGTTCTACCATTACATTAGGAAGTGTAACCATACCTTACGCCTATTTTATTTTTATTCTTGGTTCATTTGTAGCCGGTACCGCGCTTACTTTTTTGCAGTCTGCTATTAATCCTTATCTTGTAGCATGTGATGTGAAAGGAACAAGCGGTGTGCAACGCCAGACCATAGCGGGCGCAGGAAACTCTACGATGACTACTATTGCGCCGTTTTTTGTGGCTGCGGTTATTTTCCAAAACGCAAAACCTGAAAATATTCAGATATCTTCTTTATACGTTCCATTTGCAGTACTGATAATTATTGTGGCCATTTTAGCCTTTGTGCTTACGAAGCTTAATTTGCCCGAAATCGCCTCGGTGGCATCCAATAAAAACGAAAAACTTCCCCGAAGCGTTTGGTCTTTTTCCCACTTGGCTTTGGGTGTTCTTGCTATCTTTGTGTATGTAGGGGTAGAAGTAGCCGTAGGGGCTAACATTAACATGTATGCCATTGATTTAGGCGGAAGTTTTGCCGAAAAAGCCACGTTGATGGCATCCTTGTATTGGGGTGGAATGTTGGTGGGACGTTTATTCGGTAGTTTTGTAAGCAAAATCCCGGCTCAAACGCAGTTACTTTTCACTTCTATTGGCGCGGGCATATTGGTTTTAGCCTCGATGATAACGGGCAATCCTTGGCTTCTTGTAGGCGTAGGTTTATTCCACTCCATTATGTGGCCTGCTATTTTCCCGTTGGCAATTGAAGGATTGGGTAAATATACTTCCAAAGCCTCCGGCGCGTTGATGATGGGTGTGGTAGGTGGAGCTATTCTGCCGTTGGTACAAGGGTTTATGGCTGATATGATGGGCGGTTGGTCTTGGACTTGGATCATCGTAGTTATCGGCGAGGTATATCTGCTTTATTACGCTCTTATTGGTCATAAAGTAAAAGAAAGAGCATAATCTCAGGCGTTTAGATGTCAGGAATCAGTTGTTAGCAATCGGTAATTAGCAATTAAACTGCCAACTGATAACTGACAGCTTCAAAATATTAACATTCTAATTTTAAAATTTATGGAACCTGAAAAACCGTATGTGATAGGTATAGATATGGGTGGAACTACCACCAAGTTTGGTATTGTGGACGCGCGTGGAAACGTACTTTCACAAGGCGCTATTAAAACAGACCACCCGGAGATAAATGATTATATGAATGACCTGAAAGCAGGTATAGACGTGCTTATAAACGGCGCGGGCGGTATTGAAAAAATAAAAGGAATAGGCGCCGGGGCACCCAATGGAAATTATTATACGGGCAATATTGAATTTGCCCCTAACTTACCTTGGAAAGGTGTGGTGCCTTTTGCTAATTTACTGAAAGATAAGTTTGGCGTTCCTACCGCTATTACGAACGACGCTAATGCCGCTGCTGTGGGTGAAATGATGTATGGCGTAGCTAAAGGAATGAAAAATTTCATAATGATTACGCTCGGTACCGGAGTAGGAAGCGGCATTGTTATCAATGGAAAAATAGTGTATGGACACGACGGATTTGCCGGTGAACTGGGACACGTTATTTATGATAAGTCTGAGAATGGAAGGCAATGTGGTTGTGGACGCAAAGGATGTCTTGAAACTTACTCATCAGCCACCGGTGTAGCCCGTACGGCTTGCGAGATATTGGATAAAACAGACCGCCCCAGCTCGCTGAGAGAAATGTGTTCTACCTCTATTACGTCAAAAGATGTTTTTGATGCTGCTATGGCGGGTGATGAGGTGGCAAAAGAAGTTTTTGAATATACCGGAAAGATTTTAGGGGAATCATTAGCTGATTTTGTAGCGTTCAGCGCGCCGGAAGCCATTGTTCTTTTTGGCGGATTAACCAAATCCGGGGATTTAATTATGAAACCCATTGTAGAGAATATGGAAAAAAACCTTCTGAACATTTGGAAAGGAAAAGTGAAAGTAATTTTCTCTCAGCTCAAAGAATCAGACGCCGCTATTCTTGGCGCCAGCGCTTTAGCGTGGGAATTATAAGCTAAACGATCATTGTAAAACGAAAGAAGGTATATTAAAAGTATACACCTAATACCGATTAACCTGACCTGCGAGCAGCAGGCAGGTTTTCACAGATAATTGGTTAAACTTCCTTCATTTACCATTCACCACATAATTAAAAAACGCCCCGAAATAGCTATTTCGGGGCGTTTTTTAATTAAATAGAGCATAAACATTGATTTGTTGCTCATCTGAAACCTCATCGGGTTTCACTGTGAGCGGAAGACGGGGCTCAAACCCGCGACCCTCAGCTTGGAAGGCTAATGCTCTATCAACTGAGCTACTTCCGCAAGTTTATTTACAATTTAATTATTGACGATTTACAATTGGTTATCAAAAAAAAACGTTTAAGTTCAATTGTAAATTTAAAATTGTTCAATCGTAAATTTTATCGTGGGCAGTGAAGGATTCGAACCTCCGAAGTCGAAAGACAGCTGAGTTACAGTCAGCCCCAGTTGGCCACTTTGGTAACTGCCCTTTTCAAGTGATGGGGCGTGGAAACTACGCTCTATTACTGATTTGCGGTTGCAAAGGTAAAACTTTTTTTTGAAACTACAAAAAAATATTTGCCATTTTAATAGCCGTGTACGCCGCTTCTGCACCTTTATTGCCAAGAATTCCACCGGCGCGGTCTTTGGCTTGCTGTAAGTTATTGGTAGTGAGCACACCGAAAATTACAGGGCAGGATTCCGCACGTAAATTTAATTCGGTAATTCCATGTGTTACACTTTGGCATACAAAGTCAAAGTGGCGAGTATCGCCTTGTATTACGCAGCCAAGCGCTATGATGGCATCGTATTTTTTGTTTTTTTGTTCCATTAAAATTTTCGTGCCATACGTAAGTTCTATGGTGCCGGGTACGTGTATTACGTCAATATGTTGTTTAACGGCGCCGTTATTAAGTAGAAATTTGTAGGCGCCGTCTCGTAACGCAGTAGTGATTGCCGGATTCCATTCCGCTACCACTATACCGAAGCGTTGCTTTGCCACGTTTTCTTTCGGTGGCATTTCATCGGGGTTATAGTCAGATAAGTTGTGTAATTCTGTTGCCATTTTTTTTGAAAATTTGCTTTATTTACATAAAAAGCTGCTCACCGAAGAAAGCAGCTTTTTATTATGGTGTTTTTGTGAATTATTTTTCTACTCTTGCAATATATTTTTCGATATCAGCCGCTTGCATACTTGCCGGATAATTATCTTTGATGTCTTTATACATTTTCAGCGCTTCTTCCGGTTTTCCTTTGGTTTCATAAAGAATTCCGGCTTTTTTCAGATAAACAGGCGCCAAATCGTTTTTCATTCCCGCCGCTTTTTTATAATAGTCAAAAGCTTTGTCCGCATCGCCCATTTCGGCATAAGCGTCGCCGGTAAGCCCTACGATAGAGGTTTTGAAGTATTCGTCCTTGCCGCTGTAATCATTAAGGTATTTAACGGCGTTTTGATAATCACCTAATCTGTAATAGCAGATACCGGCGTATGCTTTCGCCAATTTTCCGCTGGGCGTAGAACTGTATTCTGACGCTATTTCCTTGAACCCCATCATATCGACTGAACCATTTCCTTCGAGCGCTACTTTGAAAGAATCTGCCGCAAAGTAGTTTTGAGCTTTATAAATAGCGTTTTCTGCTTGTTCCGCTCTGGGTTTCAAGTAGAAATTGCGTACTGCGAGTATCGCTAACACTATGGCAACCACTACGGCTACACCTATTAAAAGTTGTTTTTGGTATTTTTCAATAAATTGTTCTGATTTGGATAATGCAATTTCCACATTTTCTAATTCTTTGGGAGCTGCGTCTGTTTTCTTTGCCATAAATCTACGGTTCTTTTATTGTTAAAAAATTGAGTACAAAAGTAAATCTTTTATTTAATATATCGAAATATTATGGTCAAATTTTACAAACAAATTACCTTTTTATGTACCCAAAAAAGGTTAAAAAGAGATTTTTAACACATTTTTATAGCCTTGTAGGGAATATATTCCGTAAATAGTTGTTATATTTGCATAGCCGTATTGTTCAGAGATTGGAAAACTCAACAAGAATTTTTTACCGAGTTAATCAGTTTTTAATGGCGGGCTGCACCTTCGGGTATCCCTTTTGTGGACGGCAGATTACAAAGAAAACCAGAGGCTCAAATCCTGTTTACAGGAGTTTTCTCAACAAAGTAACAATACGGCTCTTTTTTTAAATAAACATCTAACCTAAAAACGGCTTAGGTGTTTTTTTTTAATCATGATTGGAAATCTTCATTTAAACATTACAAAAATACCCTTATGAAAGTAGCACATTTGATAGCGCCTGTTTCATTGCTATTAGTACTTCCCGGCAAAGTTTCGGCAGAAAAAAAACGTCCCAATATCGTTTTTATAATGACTGACGACCATACTACGCAGGCTATTTCCGCTTATGGCAGTAAATTGGTAAAAACCCCCAATATTGACCGGATAGCGAACGAGGGAATGCGTTTTGATAACTGCTATGCGGTCAACGCGCTTTCAGGACCTTCCAGAGCGTGTATTTTAACGGGCAAGTTTAGTCATAAAAATGGTTTCTATGATAATGGAAGCAGATTTAACGGGGACCAGCAGACGTTCCCAAAACTGCTTCAAAAAGCCGGTTATCAAACCGCGATGATAGGTAAATGGCATTTGATTTCAAAACCGCAAGGATTTGACTTCTGGAGCATACTATCCAGTTCCGGTGAGCAAGGCGACTATTATAGCCCCGAATTTTTAGAAAACGGCAAGAAAATAGTTGAACAAGGATATGTTACCGATGTGGTAACGGATAAAACCATTCAGTTTCTTGAAAATAGAGACAAAAGCAAGCCTTTCTGCGTGATGACACATCAAAAAGCGCCGCACCGAAACTGGATGGCGGCGCCAAGGCATTTGGGAATATTCAATAATACAACTTTTGCTGAGCCGGATGACTTGTTTGATGATTACAGCACTATGGGCGCGGCGGCTCGTGAGCAGGACATGTCCATTGAAAAGACGCTGGACAATGAATGGGATTTGAAACTTTCTACACACGATGAAATTCTAAATAATCCTAAAAATCGGCTTCACAACGTATATAAACGTATGCCCGCAGAAGTTCAGCACAAGTGGGATTCCGTGTATGCCAAGCGCATTGAAGAATACCGCAAGGGAAATATGAAGGGAAAAGAACTTGTGCGCTGGAAATATCAGCAATATATGCGTGATTATTTGGCTACTACATTGGCAGTGGATGAGAATATCGGCAGATTGCTTACCTATCTTGAAAAAATCGGTGAGTTGGATAATACCATCATTGTTTACACTTCCGACCAGGGATTTTTCTTAGGCGAACACGGCTGGTTTGACAAGCGGTTTATGTATGAGGAAAGTCAGCGCACACCCTTTGTAGTGCGTTATCCGGACTTGATAAAAAAAGGTTCCAAAACTAATGCGCTGTGTATGAACATTGATTTTGCGCCTACGTTTTTGGATTTGGCGGGGGTGAAAGTTCCGCAGGACATACAAGGCACTTCGCTAAAACCGATTTTTTCAACTTCCGGAAAAGCGCCGAAAACGTGGCGGAAAGCTGTGTACTACCATTATTATGAATATCCCGCGGAACATTCTGTGAAGCGTCATTACGGCATCCGTACCAAAAACTTTAAATTGATACATTTTTACAATGACATCAATGAATGGGAACTGTACGATTTGAGAAAAGAGCAAAAAGAACGAAAAAATGTGTTCAATGACCCGAAATACGATGTGAAGAAAAAACAAATGATGACACTATTGTTGGGAATACAAAAGCAATATGAAGATACGGAACCGTGTAAAAGATAGTTTGACGTTTGATGTTTGATGTTTGACGTTTGCAGTCCTACTTGGGATGCACATAATACAAAAATAACTTTTTTTACAATAAAGCGCCATATAAACCGTTTTTTCTGAAAATAATACTACAATTCATATCAATGAAATTAAAATTATTAAAAATAACAGCCTTTGCTCTTCTTTTTTTCTTTTTTTCATCTCAATTAAAGGCACAGGGGAACTTGCCTTATGTGGATGATAAACCTGTTCGTTTCGGTTTTTCGCTGGGAATGAATATGATGGATTTCGCGGCTATTCCCGCGGATAAAGAGAATGATGTGAATGTAAAAGCGCTTATGCCCGGTTTTTCAGTAGGTGCCATTGCGGACTTGCGGCTGAACAGGTATTTTAACTTGCGATTTACGCCAACTTTGAATTTGGGACAGCGTACCATAGAGTATAAGGACGGTTCCAGCACATCGGTAGTATCTATACCACTGTATTTACCGCTATATCTAAAATACAGTTCTGAGCGTAATGGCAACTTTCGCCCTTACCTGATTGGCGGCGGTGGTCTCTGGTGGGATTGGGGACGTAACAAGGAAAAACCTATCCTTCTTAAATCGTTAGATGCTTTGCTGGAAGCGGGGGTAGGGTGCGATATTTATTTTTCTTTTTTCAAACTTTCACCCGAACTTAAATTTTCATTCGGCATGAATAATATGCTGGTGCCACTTGCTGAGCGCGACGCGGGAATGATTACCGAAGAAAACAAAAAATATACTGATTCCATTCATAAATTAACTACGAAGATGATAACGCTTACGTTTAATTTTGAATAAAAAACAAAATGATTATCCGCAATTAACGCAGATTCTGTTAATTAGGGGGCATAGAGAAAAAACTGAGTTAAATCCGGATAATCATAAAAAAAATGAAAATACAAAGCCGGTCGCTATTTGTTAGTGACCGGCTTTTTTATGTAGATAGCAATATGTCTTTAAATTAGCCAATTAGCCAATTAGCCAATTAGCCAATTAGCCATTCAGCTAATTAATAACCAATCACAATCTTGCTTTAATCGCTTTGGTTTCTTCTTCGTAGCCGGGTTTTTCCAGCAGCGCGAACATGTTTTTCTTGTACGCTTCCACGCCCGGTTGATCAAACGGATTTACGCCAAGAATATAGCCGCTGATGCCACACGCTTTTTCAAAGAAATACAGCAGCTGACCGAGATAATACGCGTTTAATTTTGGTAACTCAATTTTCAAATTAGGCACGCCACCGTCAATATGGGCAATCATAGTGCCGAGTTCCGCCATTTTGTTTACTTCGTCCACCCGTTTTCCGGCAAGGAAATTCAGTCCGTCCAAGTTTTCTTCCGAAGTAGGGAAAATCACTTTTTGATCAGGTTCTTGTACGGAAATGACCGTTTCAAAAATGGTGCGCTCGCCGTCCTGAATCCATTGACCCATGGAATGTAGGTCGGTGGTAAAGTCCACAGCGGCAGGGAAAATGCCTTTGTGTTCTTTGCCTTCACTTTCGCCGTAAAGCTGTTTCCACCACTCTGAAACATAGTGAAGTTTTGGGTGGTAGTTTACCAAAATCTCTATTTTCTTTCCTTTTTTGTACAGTTCATTACGCACGGCAGCATATTGGCAAGCGGGATTATCCTCAAACGGTGTTTCCGTGCCGCACAGTTTTTCCATAGACACAGCGCCTTTAACCAATTCACGTACGTCTATTCCGGCAACAGAGATGGGCAACAAGCCCACCGGCGAAAGCACCGAGAAACGACCACCTACGTTGTCTTCAATCACAAAAGTTTTCAGTCCTTCGTTGTCGGCGAGTTTTTTCAGGGCGCCGCGAGCTTTGTCCGTAATGCAGACAATGAGTTTTTTAGCGGCGTCTTTGCCTTGTTGTTCTTCCAATTGTGTTTTCAGCAAGCGGAAAGCCAGCGCCGGTTCAGTGGTAGTTCCTGATTTGGAAATAGAAATGATGCCGAATTTTTTGTTTTTCAACAGTTCTTGCAGTTCAAAGAGATAATCTTCGCCGATGTTTTGTCCGGCATAGACTATGACGGGCGATTTCCGTTCGGTTTGCAGCCAGTCGAAACTGTTAGAGAGCGCGTCAATCACTGCTTTGGCGCCGAGGTAACTTCCGCCAATGCCGATAACCACCACTACTTCGCAGTTTTTACGCAGGATTTCGGCGGTTTTTTCAATGTCTTTTAAGTGCGCTTCATCAATAGAAGAGGGAAGATTCAGCCAACCAAGGAAATCGTTTCCTTTTCCTGATCCGTTGTGCAGCGCGGCATTAGCGGCGGTTGCTTCGGACTTGTAACCGGCTACTTTTTCGGCAGATACAAAACCGTAGGCTTTGTCAATAGTTAATTTAATATTCTTCATATTTTTATTGGGGATTTGTTTACAATTTTATATTAAATGATTTATAATGATATTTTACCTCTTTTTAAGATAGAGATATTCTTTTGTTTTATTCTATTCAAAATACAACATTCTCTTTTTATGATTGGTTAAAATACAGTAAGATATTTCTTTCTGTTGTTGATAGTAAGTTTTAAAAAAAATGAACGTGCATTTTCTTTTAATAGGTAATTTTCTAAATTGCAGAAGAAATACCATAAATCCCGCATTTGCGTGCTCTTACTTCAACTCTTCCGTCAGCTTTTTAATTTCCAGTATCGGTGATTGTCGGTTATAGAGAATCTCGTATACCGCGTCCACAATAGGGATATTTACTTGGTATTTTTCGTTGAGCTCGTGGATGGTTTTGGTGGCGTAGTAGCCTTCGGCAATCATTTCCATTTCCAGTTGCGCGGTGCGTACCGAGTAGCCTTTTCCTATCATGGTGCCGAAAAGGCGGTTACGGCTGAACTGTGAATAGGCGGTTACCAGCAAGTCGCCGAGGAAAGCAGATTCGCTGATGTCCCGATGGTGCGGACTGGCAGCGTTACAGAAGCGTTCCATTTCTTGCGCGGCGTTGGAAATAAGCACAGCCTGAAAATTATCGCCGTATTTCAGCCCGTGGCAAATGCCGGAAGCAATGGCGTAAATATTCTTCATCACGGACGTGTATTCCAGCCCGAAAACATCGTCGCTTGTGTTGGCGTGGATGTATTCGTTCGCGAGTTTTTGCGCCACCATTTTGGCACGTTCGCGGCACTGACAGGCAATAGTAAGGTATGAGAGCCGTTCCATAGCCACTTCTTCTGCGTGGCACGGACCGCCTACTACCACAATGTTTTCTTCGGGAACTTTGTAGTGTTGATTAAAATAATCGGAAATAATCAGATTTTCTTCCGGCACAATGCCTTTGATGGCTGAAACGATGATTTTGTCTTCCAACGGACGTTTCAGTTTTTTCAGGTGCTGTTTGAGGAAAGGCGAGGGGGTAGCAAAAACCAGTATGTCCGAGTTTTTTACCACTTTATTGATGTCGTTGGTAAAATTGATGCGGTCGGTATCAAACTTCACACCCGTAAGGTAAGAGGGGTTCTTGCTGGAACGCAGAAACTCGTCAATCTGCTCTTGCCGGCGCATGTACCAATTGATGTATTTTTGGTTGGTAAGCGCCATTTTAGCCAGCGCCGTAGCCCAGCTTCCGCCACCCATGATAGCTATACGAGAATTACCGTTTTTTTTTGCCGCCTTGCTCAACAGGCTGTCTAAATTCGTTTCCGAATTGCTCCACTCTAAACTTTCTATGACCATTTCTTTTTACTTGTTAAATGGGTAAAATTTCTTGATTGGGAGAGGCGATTTCTAATCGTCCATTTCATAAAGGCAATTTTTAATCGCTTTAGCGCTAAGGCGATTAGAAATCGCCTCTCCCCAGATAACCATTTTATCTATGTGATAGAAACAGTTCTTCGTCTGTTTTTTCTACTTTTACAAATCCTTTTGATGTGAGTGATTTAAGTGTAGTGTCCCATTTTTTATTACTCCAGCCCAGTTGTGTTTTCACATCATTCAGAAGTACTTTTTCATTTTCACTGATACTTGAATAAATATCCATTTCGTCCGCGCTCATTTCCGGTTTTTTCTTTTCCGGTTTCATCTGCGGGAAGAAAAGCACTTCCTGGATGGCTTGCTGACCCGTCATCAACATCACGAGCCTATCCATACCGATGCCCATGCCCGATGTGGGTGGCATACCGTATTCCAATGAGCGGACAAAATCCATATCGATAAACATCGCTTCATCATCCCCTTTTTCGCTGAGTTTAAGCTGGTCTTGGAAACGTCCCAGCTGGTCAATCGGATCATTCAGTTCTGAGTAAGCGTTTGCTAATTCCTTGCCGTTTACCATTAATTCAAAGCGTTCTGTAAGTTCGGGATTAGTGCGGTGGCGTTTGCAAAGCGGGCTCATCTCTATCGGGTAATCGGTAATGAATGTGGGCTGGATATAGTTGCCTTCGCATTTTTCACCAAAAATTTCGTCAATCATCTTGCCTTTTCCCATGGTTTCGTCCACTTCCACGTGCAGTGTTTTGCACACATCGCGCAATTGGTCTTCATTCATTCCCTTGATGTCAATGCCCGTGTGTTCTTTGATAGCGTCAATCATTGTAACCCGTTTGAAAGGGGTTTTAAAACTGATTTCGCGGTCGCCTACCTTAATTTCAGTAGTCCCATTTACGTCCAGACAGATTTTTTCCACCATTTTTTCGGTAAATTCCATCATCCAGTTATAATCTTTGTACGCCACGTAAATTTCCATCGCCGTAAATTCCGGATTGTGCGTGCGGTCCATACCTTCATTGCGGAAGTTTTTGGAAAACTCGTATACGCCTTCAAATCCACCTACGATTAATCGTTTAAGATACAACTCGTTAGCGATGCGCAAATAGAGCGGAATGTCCAACGCGTTGTGATGTGTGATAAACGGACGTGCCGCAGCGCCGCCCGGAATGGGTTGAAGAATGGGAGTTTCCACTTCAATATAATCCTTCGCGTTAAAGTACTCGCGCATGGAATTATACACTTTGGTGCGTTTGAGGAAAATATCCTTAATCCCTTCGTTCACTACTAAATCCACGTAACGCTGACGGTAACGTTGTTCGGGGTCTTCAAAAGCGTCGTATGCTACGCCGTCTTTGTATTTTACTATGGGGAGCGGTTTCAGAGATTTGCTGAGTACGGTAAGTTCTTGCGCGTGTACGCTAATTTCGCCCATTTGCGTGCGGAACACAAAGCCTTTGATGCCGATAAAATCGCCTATGTCCATCAGTTTTTTGAAAACCGTGTTGTACATTTCGGGCTGGGCTTCGGTGTTGATATCATCCCGACTCACGTACACCTGAATGCGTCCTTTGCTGTCTTGTAATTCTACAAACGAGGCTTTTCCCATAATGCGGCGGCTCATAATGCGTCCGGCAATGCACACGGGGCGCCCGATCTCTTCATCTTTAAATTCGGCTTTTATATCGGTGGAAAAAGCATTGGTTGGATATTCGGCTGCCGGATAAGGGTCAATGCCGAGCCGGCGTAACTCCGCTAAACTTTGACGGCGGAACTGTTCTTGTTCGCTTAATTCTATACTCATTATAATTGGTTGAATAGTTAATTAGTTGATTAGTTAATGGGTGTTCAAACCATTAGAATAATCTGCAAAAGTACAAAAAAAGAGTGAAATAGGAAATTAGAAAAATCAAAACATTTTCTTGATTTTTATTTGTAATTTTGCAAAAAAGATATTGAACTCGTCTCGACTTTTAAAACATAGTAAACAATAGTTCTTTTTTTGCCATTTCTCTTATATTTCGACAACATAGAGAAAAATATCCTCGATATTTTTAAACTATGTTTCCGAAAACCATATAAAAA
>MTLC01001950.1_pt1 | contig 67977 bp, 64 predicted proteins | sample 1982451 | NCBI WGS metagenome assembly MTLC01 (sample SAMN05710165, study PRJNA340218) | biofilm metagenome | isolation source: sample SPH anode biofilm adapted to +100 mV | place: USA | collected 2012-02-03 | reverse complement strand
CCTTGTGTATTTGAAATACTACCTGATTGACACAGATTTTCTAACGCTCCCAGAAGAAGACTTTCCAACCTACACAACTCAAAAAATGGCATTTTTAGCTACTTATTTTTGAAAACTGTACTTTTAGTGGGATTTTCTATAAAACCTTGTAAAAAGTGGCAAAAAATGCTCTAAAACACACCTTTCTTTGTCTCTTTTAAATCTTCATTGAAGTCTTTTGTTTTTGGAAGCACACTTTGGATGTTTTTGTTTAAAGATTTTAGGTCATTGATAATATTTTCTGCCATTTTGCACCCAGCATCATCATGATCTAAACAAAAATTGATGTTTTGAGATTTTGCACTAATAATAACAGCCTTTAAATATTCAACTTGTTTTGGAGCAACTGAACCACCAAGAGAGATATAAAATCCATCTTTTTGATGTAATTCTCTAAATGCCATAGCATCAAATGCACTTTCAAAAATATAAATATCTTGTGAATTACCTATTTTTTGACCCCAAAGTCCTTTTTTGCCTTGTTGCCCTTTAAAATTTGTCTTCAAATTTTTAATTTCATAACCAGTAAGATTGAATTTGAATTTTCCATTTTCATCAAAATAATATTCTTTGTGAGGAAAACACAAATTTTCTCTAGTATCTTTTAGAATGACATCTTCAAATTCTTTCAAAGTTGCAAGAGATATTTTTCTTATAGATTCTATATTTTGGAAGTCTAAATTATCAAGTTTTTTTGTGATTCTTGTATATTCAAATGCCTCATCCACTCCAGAGCTGATTTCAAGCTTTTCATTTAGGATATAACCATTTTTAAAATACTTTCTAATGCCTATGACTGTACTTTTGAAATCAGCATCTTTTTTCACAACTTTTTGATAAAAATCTATGATGGTGCCATTATTTGCAGTATTTAGTAAATCAAAATAGATGTAATGCCCATTGTCATTTCTCTTCACAACCAATTTTGTATCATGAAAATCCATCAAAAAGGAATTTTTTGTTGATTTGTCTCTGTTGATAACACCACCAAAATATTCAATAAAATCCACTAAAGATATATTTTCTTTAAAACTATTGATTTCCTTTTTCATCTCAAAATTTTCCTATTGTATGGAAATTTGGAGTATTAAATAACTCTTCTTGTTTTTGAATATGTTTAATAAATATAATAACTTCTCTCAAAAATTGCTCTCTTATTTCTTGACTTATTTGTTCTTGTCTATCTAAAAAAATTTTTAGAAGATTTTGTAAAATAATTCTGTTTGTTTCTTCATTCATTTCAAGCAACTCTTTTTGAATTTTTAAATAAGTTATAAATTCTTCATCATTTAATAATTTGAAAAATAATACTAAAATCATTGTTACTCCTTTAAAATATATATACTATAATTATAGGATTTTTTAATATTTTTTTAAGTTTTTTCATTTTATTTTTGAAATTTTTTTGCAAATAATAAAAATATTTTCTTCCACTTGCCCTTTTTTTCCCTATTGCCTTTTCCCTTTGGGGAAAAGATAAAATTCCCATAGAATTGATGCAATAGTTTAGAACAAATAACTCAAATTTGTCTAATACTATCACATCTTTTTGAGTTATTTTATCTATCAATATTTTTAGTTTTTTGTGAAGTGAATTGATTGTTAAAAGTTGCAATAATTGTATTTTTTTCAGAAATTTTTTTATCTAAATTTGTAATTTCTTGTTTTAGTTGATGTATTTTTTCTTGTAGTACATCATTTGCTTTTTCTGCCCTTTGCAGGTCTTTTTTCAAATTTTCATTTTCTTCATTTACATTGTTATTTTCAAATTTATTTATTAACTCAACAGATATTTTTTTAATTTCTTGTAACTCTAAATTTTCTTTTTTTAACATATCAATTTGTAATTTTTGTTCATCAAATTTTTTGATTTTATCTTTTTGTTCTTGTGTTAAAAGGTCAAATTTTAGGGCTTTGAACACTTCTTTTTTAATATTTTGTTTTAAAAGATTAGTATCTAATTTATCAGAAAACATCCCTTTTTGTGTTGAATTATCTATGATATTTTTTACACTTGTATCTAGGTATTTATTTATATCTTGAATTGCTTCTTTTTTAGCCCCTATATACAATTTTCTCTCAAGATGGTCCTTTTCCTTGGTTTCTTTCTTTTCACCCCTTATAAAGTCTAATCCACACTCTTGAAATGTTTTAGCAGCTAGGTCTTGCATTTTCCCCCACTCATCTTTTTTTATTCCTTTTAACACACTTTTTTCCTTTTCAAAATCATAATTGTAAAAAGTCAAATGTGCATGAAAATTGTGTACATTCTTATCATTCTTTTTATACCCTTCATCCCCATGAAAAGCATAAAAAAGTGAGGTAAAACCATACTTTTCTGATATTTTTTGCATTGTTGATTTTAAAGCACTATTTAATTTTTCATAACCATTTTTTTGGCTCAAAACCTTCTTTGTTTGCTCAAGAGAGAGTGCACATACAAATTCCACAACACTATTTTCATTTGACCTCAAATTTGTGCCTTTTCTTTGCATTATTTGAGCCTTTGTTGTGTGCAAATCTTCAAATTTTGCAAATTCAAATTCAAAGTTTTTGTATTGTGTATTTTCTAATTTGTATGTAACATTACTATGTCTCATATCATGGTCATATATATGAGCATAGTCACTTGTTTTGTAATATTTTGCATTGAGGCTAATGTAGTTCATTTTCAATCCTTTAGAAATTTATATGAACTAATTAGTTGTTTAATTTTTAGATTTAGAGTTTATTGATTTTACCGAAGGTTTTAGCCCACTAAAACCTTCAAGAGAAGGTGTGGGTAAGGGGAAACTAACCCCTTTAAAGACTAAAATTGAACTTTATAAGTTCTTCCATCATTTGTTCTAGCCTCTCCAAAACCATGACCATCCCATTCACTATAAGAAACTAATAATTCAAGCATTAATGAAGATTTTTGACTTGAGAGAATAGCATAGGCTTTTGAGCCACCACCAATAGCTACACCTGTGCCAAAGCTTGTTACAGGCGCACCTCCAATATTAGAAAAAGAATTACCAAAAACCATTGATGAGCTACTTACTGTGCTATATTTTCCAAGTAATATTTCACCATTTGGCATAGTAACTTTAATACTTTCATCTGCTGTATTGTATTCACCATTTAAAATTTCACCAGATTGAAAATTTGTAAATGTTATTTTATGAGCACATCCAGTTAGAAATCCCATAATTAATATGATAACAATCAATATATGTTTCATTCAAATTCCTTATTTTTTTATGTATGGTAAATATTATACAAGATAAAATATATATTGAACAACATCATTAATCAAATTTTATGTTGATAAGCAAAGGAGCAGTAAATGAAACATATTTTTTTATTACTAACTTTAATATCAGCACTTTTTGCTGGTGTTGAAAGTCAGAATAGTACAGCTTATCAAGAATGCTTGAAAATTAGTACAACAAATAATATTATAGGAACATGGGGGCAAAGAAGCATGGGTGGTTCTGTAGGGACTTATGTTTCTTTAATTATCTTATCCCTTCAAGATGTTAATTTAGAGGGTAAACAAATACCACAAGGGGAAGTAAGTATCTATGATATATGCAAAAAAACTTTACAAACAAACCAAAACAAAAATGCTAATTTTATTTTGGGACTGAATAAGATAATTAAACAAGAAAATGCAAATAATAAATTAATTGTTTTTACTACTTTAGAAGAATTGTCAAAATACCATTAAGTATAATACTGTATCCAAGATTGTCCAACTTTTAAGGAGTATAAAATGTTACAAAACCCCAATGAAATGGGAGTTTGTGGATATAATAAAAAATGGCAAATTTTCCCTTCCTCTCTGCCATAATCTAACAAACGCTACTCCATAATCTCCAAAAATAATTTTATGATTCTACTTATACTGACAAAAAGAGGACTCTGTTCTTTATTTAACATGAATAAATTTCTTCTGAGTATTTTTTTAGGGACGAATTGGTGTCCAGTAAAGTTTTGTTGCGTCGTATCCAAATGCAGGAAGTTTCTGTAAAATCCATTGCTTATCTTTTTCTGCAAGCTCTTGTGTACGTGACAATATCCATAAATAGTTTCTACTAGGTTCGCCAACAACACTAAACCGGTAATCATCTGCAAGCATAATAATCTGATAATCGCCATAAAATGGCCAGAAAAAACTTACTCTAAGTTTTGCATTGGAAGCATCTGTGGTATAGGCATGTCCATAAGCTTGATTGATAAGTGTTGCCTTGTCATCGTAACATTGGTTAAGCACATCAATCGTGTCTTTTTTGATGCTATAATCAGCAGTAGCACCCAAACAGCCCCTTTCGAAACGATTTTCGTAACGGGCAATTTCAATCCATCTTCCCATATAACGAGCCACTTCAACTTTTTCGACCACAGGAAGAGCTATACTGGATTTTTGCGAACATCCTGAAATAATAAAAATGCCGCACAAAACAATCCACGTTAAAAGAGGTATTTTAAGGCGAGACATCCAAAGACCTTTCATGAAAATAATTTTGAGTCGCTTGATGACGGTATGCGAACATCGCGTCCATATCACGTCGTATCAAAGGAAATGCCAAATTGCCAAGACATCCAAATGGTAATACTAATGTAATCGTCTCTTCCATCAGCGTTTTTGTCTCAGCTAAAGATGTAAATTTGCGTTCATGCCTAAAAAAATCAAACGGTCCAGACATCATTTTATCTGTAACATTATGTGGGCAATCAAGCTGTTCTATCTGCATTTTCCACTGAGTTTTAATACCAAACCGTTTAATACCTAAAATGACACAACTACCTTTGATTATGGGCTGGTCAATATGTTGGATTGAAACCGTTATCCATGGAGGTGTAATTTTCATGAGGTTGTGAGTATCCATGTGAAAATGGCATACCTCGGAGGATGAAGCTTCAAGAGTACATGAATAGTGTAGAGTATGTGTTTTCATACCTTGATTATACTCAATCTTTAAAAAAGAGTGTACATTCTTGTAAAATTACTTTACTCTTTATTGGCGATACGCTGCCATAAAGACATCAACCGCTCGTTTGACGATATTCTTTATCTCTTCTTCCGAAGTCTTTTCATTGATGAGCCACAAAAATTGTAAAATAAGTTCAGCTTCCAAGAGTCCATAAAAGTGTTTTGCAGCAACAAGCGGCACTGCTTTTTTAAGTTTACCCGCGTGCATGGCTTGAGCAAAATAGTCTGCTATTTTCATTTGACTTCGTATAATGATGCCGCGCTCATATGAAATTTTCCCCAAATCCGTTCGCCCCGACTCTACAATAGCAAGACGCCTGTAATCTCTAAATTGCGCGGAATAGAGAAAATGAAGCAATCTTTGCCCCAATTCATATAAAGTTTGCTCGATATCCTGGGAAGGGTGCTCAATCACTTCATGAACAAATTTAAATTCCGTTTCATTGGAAAGAGACATAACCTCAGAAAAAAGTTCTTCTTTAGATGCAAAATAGTTATAAATCGTTGCTTTTGAACCTCCAACTCTGGAGCAAATTTTTGACATTGAGGCTCGTTCAAACCCAAACTCTAAAAAAGTCTGTGCGGCAGCATCAACAATAGCTTGTCGTTTTGCTTCTGTTTTCTTTTTCATAAATTTTTCTTTAGGTAGAAGATATTAAGGATTATTTTAACACAAATTGTGATAAACTTCCAAAATATAAACTGTACTGTACAGTACAGTTTATATTGCATTAATTTAGGAACGAACCGTGAGCTATCAAATACTCCATGATTGTTATTTGCGATTACACGCAAACAACTGTACTTTATCCCCTTATCCTTTTGATTGTTGCTGAAGCTTCAATCACTCGATTTTTAACTATTAAAGGTCTGATCTATTCCCATGCTTTTTCATAAACTTTTATTGACTAATCGACGGAAACTCCGTCAAAATCGTTTATTACAAATCGCTTTTATCAGTTTATTTTGGCTGTTAGGTGAAACCGTGTCGCATCTGTCTGGGAGTTCTATCCCCGGTGGAATTGTTGGTTTATTTATTGTGCTGATTTTATTGGCTATCAAAAAATTAAACCCTCACGACCTTCAACTTGGAACCGAATGGTTTTTAGCAGAAATGCTGCTTTTTTTTGTGCCTGCCGTGCCTGCTGTTTTAAATTACCATCAGTTTTTAGGATGGCTAGGGATTAAAATTATAGGGGTTATTATGGTTGGAACCATGATAGTTATGGTTGTCACAGCTATCACAGTCGATGCTTGTTATAAGTTAGAATCACGTTTAAAACAAGAGAAACACGCATGATACAATTTAACCACGCGACCCTTGTCGCACTCGAATCGATGCTTTTATGGTCTGCAACAACTATTGCATTGTACCTTTTTTCAAAATTATTTCACCGTCGATGCCCTCACTGGTGGAGTGCGCCTATTGTGATAACACCGCTTTTAGTGATACTTTGCATCATTGTGTTTCACACAAACTATAACATCTATATCAATGGAACACACTGGTTAATTACGCTCTTAGGCCCTGCGACAGTTGCTTTTGCCGTGCCGATTTATAAACAAAGAAAAATTGTTCAACGGTATTGGTTCACATTGACAATAGGCGTGGTTGTGGGAAGTAGCGTTGCTATTTTTTCGGCATGGATGCTTGCAAGCGCTGTGGGATTGGACGATAGTTTGCGTCTTAGCTTATTGCCCCGTTCTATCAGTACGCCATTTGCAATCGTCGTTTCAGGCGATATTGGAGGTGTTCCTAATTTAACAGCCGTCTTTGTTGTCTTAACAGGCATCTTTGGTGCCGCTTTTGGTGAATTGCTCTTGCACTGGATACCGCTGCGTTCATCTCTTGCGCGAGGGTCTCTTTTTGGTATGGGCGCGCACGTTGCGGGTTCGCAAAAAGCACATCAAATTAGCAGCGAATTAGGCGCTATTGCAGGACTGGTTATGGTATTTAGTGGCATTTTAAATGTTCTTGCCGCACCGTTATTAGTCTATTGTGTGCAATGACGTTCTTTGGCTTATTGTTTATCCTCTAAAATGATTTCATCAAAGTCACTGCGCGAATTTTTAAGAGGGCTTGTATGAAGCCCTTTGGTCGTATAGACAAACGATATTTTCGGCGTATCGGTGATATTTTTATTGGCATGATGCAGTGTTTTACAGTGAAACAGCACAACATCTCCACGTGAAAGATTCGTGTGGATTTTGGTTTGAATGAGCATTTTGTTTTGAGGGTGCTCATCTAAAAAATTGCTCTGTGCATCAAAGCGCTCTTTTTCAAAAGTAAGCTTATGAGAACCGGGGATAAACTCCAAAAGGCCGTTTTCCAGATACTCATCTCCCAATGCCAACCAAACCGAAATCAAATTATCGTTTTCATAATGCCAATACCGCGCATCTTGGTGCCAAAATGTTCGCGAACTCTCTTTGGGCATTTTCGTCATTATGGAGTTGTGATGCGCAAGAACCAATACAGGCGTATCGTTTAAAAGCGTTTTGAGAATAGGGCGAATTTTAGGATACGTCATCCACTCTTGAAACAGGCTCTCTCGCTGAAAAACTTGCCTCAATCTTCGCACGGTCACATGAGTATCATTGTTTTGAAGGTACTCTTGCTCGCTTTCAATGGGAGCCGTTTTAGCATTTAAATGCTCTTTTGCTTTTTCTAAAATCTTTTCACAGAGGTGTGTATCGACAAAGTTTTTGAGGACTAAAAAACCATCTTTATGGAAGGTGTTGATTTGTGCTTGTGTTAATTGCATGGTGTTCTTCTAAAAATAATATGGGACGTATTTTACTACGCGTTTTGTTAAAGAAAAGAGGGAAGTTCCCTCTGATTGTTTTATTGCATCTCACTTCTGAGCTTGCCATAATTTTTACAAGCAATCGATAAGTTTTGCTCGCACGCTTTTTTAAATAATTCAAGTGCTTTTTGTACGTCTTTTTCCACGCCTTGCCCCTCACGATACATCACGCCTAGATTAAAACAACTTTTTTCATACCCTTGTTCACATGTTTTATGAAACAATTCTGCCGCTTTAACGTAGTCTTGTTGTACGCCTTCTGCTTTATAATACATGAGCGCTGTGTTGTAACAGCCTCTTGTATGCCCTTGCTCGCAGGTTTTGTAGTAGAGGGTAAATGCTTTCACGACATCTTTGCTCACACCTTCACCGCTTTCATACATCATACCAAGATTATAACAGCTATCGACAAAGCCACCATCGCACGCTTTGGTAAAGAGTGCCACCGCTTTAAGGTCATCTTTGTAAACCCCTACGCCAGCATCGTACATATTGGCGAGGTTATAGCATGCTTCCATGTTATCATTGTTACATGCTTCTTCAAATAAAAGACTTGCCGCCATATAATTTTCTTTTTCATACGCACTCAGTCCATCCATCAACGCATCTGCATACAGAGCGTTTCCTAGAAGAAAAATAGCTAAAAGCATACGTTTCATCCAGTCTTTCATCGAAAACTCCTTATTTATATTTACCTTTATAGGTAATTTCATCAAATAGCAATTCTTCCATCAACTCAGGAAACAGCCGCATACTCATAAAAAGAGCGACATTTTTGGCGATTGACATGGGTGTGTTGGCTGTTGAAATAGCATGATCTAAATAGTCTTGGTCCTCTTTAGCAAAGTGCTTGATTGAATAGATAAAATCTTTCACTTCTTCCTTGTCTGACGCATTATTGGCACTTTGCTGGTACTTTACATGTAAAGATTCTAGATTCCAAATCGAAGGGGCAAAAATAGTTTGTATCGCTTTGTTGGAAAGAAACTCTTCAAATGCTGGCTTCACATCAAAATCAATAATAAGGCTTGGCTTTCCATTGCCTATAAAGTAGATATTTTCACGACTAATCGTTCCGCCATAAATATTTTTTTCTTTAAACCCGTGGGCAATAAAAATGGCTCTTTTTTTGAGTCGTTCGGAGATTTTATCGCTGCTTTGCAATTTTTTCCAAGAGACTTCTTGATACGATTTGGCAGGATTTTTACCTTTTAAAATCAGCTCTTTAATCGCATTTTGGTAACTGACTTCAACGGTTCCGACACTGTTTTGTGTCTGTTTTTCATCTTCTTTACTGGTGCAACCGCTTAAAAGCAGTACACAAAACACGATGCCAAGTACGGTATAACGCATTTTAATGCTCCTTTGCACAACCGATCTATTTAATTGTATAACGCCTCAACTTAAAGCTTAAGAAGATATATCAATTTAAAAAAAGATTTTTACATGTAAAAGTGGTCAAAAGACCACTTTAGACATTATACGTGCTTGGCTTGTAGCTCTGCTTTGATGAGAGATTTAATACCGCCGCTTTCAAGGATGGTTAAAACATACTCTGAGAGAGGTTGAGCGATGGCTATGATGCCTTCTTGATTGCGAATTTCGCCACTGTGCATATCAACATAAAGAGTATCGCCTGTTTGAACCAACTGTGAGATAGACGGGCAAATGAGTAAAGGAAGCCCCAAGTTAATGGCATTGCGATAAAAAATGCGGGCAAACGATTCGGCGATAATCGCACCAATGCCAACCGCTTTGAGGGTAATCGCGGCATGTTCTCGACTACTGCCGCATCCAAAATTGGTTCCCCCAATCATCATATCACCGGGTCTTACTTTATGAATAAAATCAGGGTCAGCTCCATGCATTGCATATTTTGCTACGTCCTCAACATCTGTGAATTCAACAAAACGCCCTGGATAAATTTGGTCGGTATCAACATTATTGCCAAAGACAAAAGCCTTGCCTTCAAGATGCTGTTTCATGCGTTCTCCTTTGCGATGTAAGGGGTAGGATCGACGATTTCTCCCATTAAAGCCGCAGCGGCAACCGCGGCAGGAGAGCCTAGAAAAATCTCTGCTTTGGTATGCCCCATGCGCCCAGGAAAGTTACGATTGGTTGTGGTAATGCACGTCTCTTCAGACGCAAGCATTCCCTCATGCGTTCCAAGGCATGCCGCACATCCGGGTGTTACAAACGTCGCTCCCGCTTCTACCAATGTTTGCACATAGCCTTTCTCCATCGCTTCTAAAAAGACCCCTTTGGAAGCAGGAACGATGACAAAACGCGTACGAGGTGCAACATGTTTGCCTTTTAAAATGCCAGCAGCAATACCAATGTCCTCGCACCGTCCTCCTGTGCACGAACCCAGGTACGCTTGGTCAATATGACGACCTATGAATTGGCTGATGTCATAGACATTATCGACACTAAAAGGGGCTGAAAGCTTAGGTTTGAGGTTACGCACATCAAACGTGATTTCAGTGGCATACTTAAAATCGGCATCGGTCTCGTAAATCTCATATGAACGTGTCACTTTTGCATCCAAAAAAGCCATTGTAATGGCATCAGGCTGAATATAACTCGTTTTCGCACCCATCTCTGTACTCATGTTGCACAGTGCCATACGCTCTGAAATGCTAAGGTATTGTAAGCTTGAACCACTAAATTCAACGGCTTTATAAACCGCAAAATCAGCACCTAACTCCCCAATGGCATGTAAAATCATATCTTTGGCATACACCCCATGCGGCGGTTTGCCTTCAAAATTGATTTTGATAATTTCAGGTACTCTAAACCACAGTTTGCCAGTGGCTAGAATAATGGCTAAATCCGTAGCGCCTACTCCCGTTCCAAAAGCACCAAAAGCGCCATGAGTCGTGGTGTGTGAGTCGGTAATGACCACAATTTCTCCAGGATATGCTAAGCCTTTATCGGCTAAGACTTGATGGCAAACGCCTTGGTCAATATCCATCAATAAATCAATCCCCTGATCCCAACAAAATTCGCGAAATTGTTTTTGATTTTGCGCTTGCGTAATCGTCGAAGCAGGGGCATAATGGTCCAAAAACATAATCACACGGCTTGGGTCGTGTACCTTGGTAGCTCCCATTTCAAAAAAAGAACGAATAGTTTGTAAATAGAGATCATTAATGCCTGCCATATCGACATCGCAGTTAATAATCTCGCCTGTTGTCACACGTGGTTTGCCAGCTTTTTTGGCTAATAATTTTTCGATAGCATGCATCTTTTTCCTTTCACCTATTTTTTACATGTAAAAATTTGTATCTCTTATGTAAATATAATCCCTTTCTTCTTGAAAAGATAGGCTTTGAATGCTATACTTAAATAAAAGATATATTAAAGAGACTCCATGATCAATCTTAAAAAAGTTCAAATGCTACCTGCTCGTGAACAAGTGGCTTCCATCCTTCGCTCTTCTATTCTTTCTGGCGGAATAACACCCGGTCAGTCCATCACCCTTGATAGCGTGGGCGAGCAAGTTGGCATGTCACGAACACCCGTACGAGAAGCGTTTCAAATCCTTGCCAATGAAGGATTGTTAGAGCTTCGTCAAAACCGTTGTGCCATCGTGAAAGGCATCTCTGTTGAAGCCATCAAAGACCATTATGAAATACGTATCTTGCTTGAAACAGAAGCCCTTCGTAGAGCATGTGAACGTATGACTGACGAAACACTCAAAGTCATCCAAAGTGTCAATAAACAAGGACAACGCGCTAAAGATGCAGGCGATACGGAAGCCTACAATCTTGCCAATCAAGCCTTTCATATGACCATTTGGGAAGCCGCCGATAGCGAAAAACTCAAATCATTTCTTTCGTTGCTGTGGAATGGTCTTTCCATGAACCGCTTAGTAACAGCACAAGAGTATGCCGGCATCTCTTTAGCAGATCACAACAAAATTGTAGAGCAACTCACCCACAAAGATTATGAAGGGGCATGTGAAACAATGCGCCAACATATCATCTACAGTATGAACAGTACACTTTCAAATTTTAAATAACAAAAAGGCGCATACAAAGCGCCTTTTACCACACGCTAGCTCTTAGCAATCATCGAGACAATTTCTTGGGCTGTCTCTTTTAAAGCAATCTCTTTTCGGTGATGAAATTCCACTTTATTGGCTTCAAAAAGGTTATTGCCTTTGGTATCGATAGAGATAATAAGTGGTCCGAATTCTTTGACTTTCATAATCCAAAATGCTTCAGGCATACCAAATTCTGGCCACTCTTTGCCTTCTATTTTTTCCACTTGTTCCGCAGCTACTACGCCACAGCCTCCCGGAAAAACAGCATGAACAGCCGTACTTTCTTTACAGCCTTCGGCGGTTTTGGCACCCATACCCCCTTTGCCAATGACAAGTTTTACACCCGTTTGCGCTAAAAACTCTTTTTCATAGCGTTCCATGCGCATACTGGTTGTTGGTCCAATTGAAACCATCTCCCAACCACCTTCGACGTCTTTAACAATCGGTCCCGCATGAAATATAGCAATTCTATCCATAGGAAGCTTAGGCATAATGCCTTCTGCGACAACCCTTCGATGCCCTTCATCTCTACACGTGACCAACGTTCCAGTTAAATAGACAATATCTCCCACGTTAAGCGATTGAATATCTTCATCTTGTATCGGCGTTGTTAAAACTTTTTTCATAGTCGGACTCCTTTGTGAGAGAGGATTTCATAGTGCATATTTTCATCAAAACGAATAATGCCGTGGCGATTTGCCCAACATCCAACCGTTACACCCACCCCCAAGACAGAAGGGTGATGCGCCATGCCTTCGACGTGCACCGCCATCACGGTATTTTTTCCAGAAATACCTTGAGGTCCTAAGCCAATCGCATTGAGCCCTTCTTCAATTTTTTTCTCCATCGCAGCTGCTTTTGGATGTGGATGAGAGGTTCCGACAGGACGTAGCATCGCTTTTTTAGAAAGCAGTGCCGCCGAATTAGAACACGTGCCGATTCCCACGCCTACCACAAGAGGAGGGCAGGCGTTAATGCCCCAATCTACAATCGTATCAAAGACAAATTTCATTGCCCCTTCATACCCTGCCAAAGGTGGCAAAACGATACTTCGCCCTGGAAGCGAACAACCACCACCGGCTTGATAGACTTCAATTTCTACATTACTGCTATCATCCACAATCTCCCACTCAATAAAAGGAACATTCGTTCCCACATTCGTGCCGGTATTGACTTCATCAAATACTTCAACCGCATTAAGACGCAAAGGCGCACTTTTGGTTGCTTGAATGGTTGCTTCTCGTAAAATAGAGCGCAATTGTCCCAAATAAGGAAATTTCGCGCCTGCACGAATAAAAAATTGTATCAATCCTGTATCTTGGCACGTAGGGCGATTTAGCTTTTTTGCTTTATCCATATTTTCAAACATAACATCGTAAATTGTTTTTGCAAGAGGAGAGTTCTCTTTGGTTCTTAATTCCGTTAGCTTTGCCATAATATCATCTGGCAACTCCTTGGAAACAACGTCTATAAACCTACCCAAAATATCTACCATCTCTTTTTCACGTTCAAGAGCAGACATTCTTTCTCCTTTTTTGTGATGTGTGATATTTTATCACATTTAAATTACAAACACGATAACTCTCTATAAAAGCCCTTCAATACGAAAAAAATCCTTACATGTAATTTTACATGTAAGGATGGAAAAACTGATTTTTAAACAAAAATGAGGACACCAAGAAGAAGCATGGCAATATAAACGGCTCCAAAAATGGCTCCTAATGCCCACCATCTGCCTTGTGAAATATACCCAGCACCATACCAAAGTGGAGAAGGTCCTGTACCATAAGGGGTGATAATACCCATCAAACCGATAGCACTCGCCAATAAAATCATAAATGTTGGTAATTGTTCAGGTGCAATTAACTTCACGGCAATGACGATAAAGATTGGCAACAATGCTGTTGTATGCGCCGTTAAGCTTGCAAAGAAATAGTGAAGCAAGAAGAAAAAGACAATCATTGAGAGCATCAGCATGGTTGGAGTTAGCCCTGAAAGATACACTTCTGTTCCTTTACCAATCCATGTTAAAATACCAACGTCTTTAAGCCCACTGGCAAGTGCAACAAGGGTTGAGAACCATACTAAAATGTTCCAAGCAGCTTTGTTACTAATCACATCATCCCAAGAGACAATATTGGCCAATACCATCAGCACAACAACGACAATAGCGGCGGTTGTTCCGTTGATATTAAGTTCTTTTCCAAAAATCCACATAATAAGTGCTAAAAAAGCAAACGTTCCCATCAAAATCTCTTTAACGGTAATCGGTCCCATTTTAATAAGCTCTTGTGCTGCCCACGCTGGAGCTTCTGGAGATTTTTTTTGGGTTGGAGGATAGATAAGATAAACCATCAAAGGTGTCACTAAAAAAAGTGGCAATAACAGTGGAACCATAATGCGCGCCCAAGCGCCCCATTCAATCGAGATATTTGCACCTTTTGCAATTAAATCCAACGCCAAAAGGTTTGGAGCAAGTGCGGTTAAAAACATGGAACTGGTTACACACGTAGCTGCCATAGCAACCCACGTAATATACGCACCCATTTTTCGAGGCTCGTTTTCAGGGGTTGAATTAAAAATAATCGGAATGTTAATCGCAATAGGATAAATCGTACCACCGCTTCGTGCGGTATTAGATGGCATAAAAGGCGCCAACACTAAATCCGCAAATGCAACTGCATAGCCAAGACCTAAAGAGCTTTTACCCATATATTTAATCATCACCAAAGAGATGCGTTTTCCAAGACCCGTTTTTTGATACCCCATGGCAAACATAAATGCGGCAAAGATGAGCCAAATGGTACCATTGGAAAAGCCTGAAAGTGCCCATTTGATATTGGCACCCGAAGTTTTACCCACAAGCCCCAATAAGGCAGCTAAAGAGACACCGACTAATCCCACAAGAGCAGCAGGAACCGGCTCTAAAATCAACCCGACAATGACGGCTAAAAAGATAGCCATAAAATGCCACGCCCCAACACTTAGCCCTTGCGGTACAGGAATAAACCAGACCACCAACAAAACAAGAACAGGAATAAGCATTTTGATTGCTTGTTTCGACATTGTAAAACCTCCCAAAATAAATTTTTAACATATTTCACATAATAGCTTCAATTCATGGGTAAAGGCTTTATCTTTAAATCGGTGATAACATATTAAAGATAAAGTCATTTTAGGTCGCATTAACTTAAAATTATATTAATATATATACATAAAGATAATTTAAGTTACATGTGTTTCCAATAGGCATTCATTGTCTTCCATTAACATACAATTTAAATTTTTGTCCTATAATTAATTTAAATACTATTCCAATGAAAGAACTTTTTGAATGTCCAAACCACTCAGTGAACGTCAGCTTGTCTTAGCGCTTGCCTCTTTAGCAGCCATAACACCTTTAGCAATTGATATGTACTTACCTGCTTTCCCTTCGATTGCAAAAAGCCTTCAAACGCCTATTCCCAATGTTGAAATCAGTCTCAGCCTTTTCTTTTTCGGTATGGCGATGGGGCAACTGTTTGGTGGGCCAATTTCGGATGCCTATGGCAGACGACCTATGGTCATTATAGGGCTCATCCTTTTTGGAATCAGCAGTCTTTTGCTCTCGTTTACAGACCATATTGAGCTTTTTTGGATATTAAGAGCGATTCAATCGTTTGGTGGCGGTATTGCAACGGTTAATGTCTCAGCAACCGTGCGCGATATGTTTGAAGGCAAAGAGAGTGCGCGTATCTTTTCGATGATTGCGATGGTTATGCTGATGGCACCTTTGCTTGCACCAACGATGGGCTCTTTATTCCTCAAATTTTTTGAATGGAACATTATCTTTATTTTTCTAAGCCTTTATACTCTTTTTGCACTCGGGTTTTATCTTTTTCGTTTTCCTCCTGTTGCGCAAAAACGCTCAAAAGTGACACCCATACAAAACTATAAAACGGTTCTGAGCCATAAGATGGCGATGATTTTTATTGTCTCTCAGATTCTTTCATCCTCAGGAATGTACACATTTATCACCTCTTCATCGTTTATCTATATGGAACATTTTCATGTTAGCCCAAGTGAGTTTGCTCTCTTTTTCGCACTGAATGTAACAACGTTAATGATAACAGGAAGAATCAACGCATGGCTTGTAAAATATAAAGACCCTCTCGTACTGCTTCGTTTTGGCTTGTGCGCCCAAGCGCTTCTTAGCATCGCACTCTTTAGCGCACAAAATCAGAGCATTTATGTTATCTTTCCTATTATTGGACTTTACATTGGTACGCTTGGGTTTGTTTTTGGCAATTCTGTTTCATTGGCTTTAGAATTTTTTCCAACCATTAGTGCCTCTGCCAATGCGATTATTGGTGTTTTACAGTATAGTGTAGGTGCCTTTATGGGCTTTATAGCCAGTTTTTTACACGATGGTACGCTGTTTCCTATCACGGGAGTGATGATGAGCGTCAGTCTTTGTGCTTCGCTTCTTTTGCTCTTAGGGAGTCGTGGGTATAGTCCGCATCATCAAGGGTAAAGAGAAGAAAATTCTTCTCTTTATCCACTACTATTTTGCAGCTTTTTTTGCTTCGTCAATCCAGCTTTGAAATGTTTTTTCATGCGCTTTAATCCACGATTTTGCATGACGAATGATATCTTGTTCACTTTTCTCACCTTTATTGATGAGCATGTTTTCAGCACTAATATCATTAATATCCAGTTTTGCAATTTCAAAGAGTTTTGCTGCCGCAGGATTTTGCGTTGCAATATCACCGTTAGCAACAATTTTCATGGCATTGACATTAAAGCCATAATTTTGACCATTAGGCAAGGATGTATCTTTGGTAATAGGATGGGCACTGTGTGTGACTTGAAGCCATACGGTATCTTTCCCCGGTACTAAAACACCACTCACCCAATACGGCGTCCATGTGTAGTATAAAATCGGTTTACCCTGTTTATAGCGTGCAATGGTTTCAGCAATAATCGCCGAATATTCGCCTTGATTGTGTTTAATGTTTTTTCTAAGACCAAAAACATCTAGTTGATATTCAATAACCTTTTCACATCCCCAACCCGGATTACAACCTGCCAAATCTGCTTTTCCATCGTTGTTGCTATCAAAGAGTTTAGCAATTTTGGGGTCGTTGAGGTCATTAATGTATTTAATATGGTATTTTTCCGCTGTTTTTTTATCGATAAGATACCCTTGCGCACATCCTGAGACATACACTCCTTTGCGGAACATAATGTTTTCACCACCTGCTTTTTCAAACATCGCATCGTGCAATGGTGTCCAATTAACCGCCGTATAATAGATATCTTTTGATGCTCTATTTTGAGCGATTGTTTGATAAATAACAGCATACGCCACTTCATCTATGGGTAAAATATCATACCCTAGCGTTTTCAGTGCCTCGTTGATAATAACTGTTTGAAACTTCTCCTCAGCAATAGAGCTGTGCATCGAATGCACTTTAACGCCTTTTCCTGGTAAGTCTCCTGCCATACTTATGCTACCAAACAGCATAGAGCAAACGATGCCTATGACCCCTTTTTTGAGTCGCTTAATCATGCTTTCTCCTTTGTTTTAAGATGGTCTTATAGATAAATCCCAAAGGACCTTTCTCATACCATATTGTATGAATATGTGTCATGTCTTTTTCGCCTAAAGCCTGTGTAATACGATCTAAAACGACGGCTAGAAGAACAATGCCGACACCACCAATAGAGGCCAATCCCATATCAAGCCTTCCAATACCTCGAAGCACCATTTGTCCAAGGCCTCCCACCGCAATCATCGAAGCAAAAACGACCATGGAAAGCGCTAGCATCAATGTTTGGTTAATCCCAGCCATAATCGTTGGCATAGCAACAGGGAGCTGTACTTTAAAAAGCATTTGCCAAGGAGTAGCTCCAAAACTTTTTGACACCTCAATCAAATCTTTCGGTACTTGCCTGATACCTAGATTGGTTAAGCGAATGAGTGGGGGTAAGGCGAAGATAATGGTCACAACAACACCAGGAACATTGCCAATACCAAAGAGCATCACCACAGGAACCAAATAGACAAATGCGGGTGTGGTCTGCATCGCATCAAGGACAGGTCTTAAGATAAAAGAAGCCCTGTCGTTGTGTGAAATCCAAATGCCCATAGGAAGGCCTATCATCAAACAAAAAAAGACCGATGTAAATACCAAAGAGAGCGTTACCATCGCCTCACTCCACGCGCCAATACACCCAATAATCACCAAAGAGACAAATGTTCCAATGGCAATTTTTCGTCCTGCAAATTGCCATGCAATCAATGTTACAACCACAATAAAAACAGACGAAGGAATTATTTGAAAAAAGCTTTCAATCGCGCTTAAAACAGCATCAATAGGTACTCGAATTGATTGAAAAACATGACGAAAATGCTCAACCGTCCACGAAAGACCTGACTCAACATAACGATCTAAAGGGAAAAGTGTCTCTTTAAAAGGGTGCAACCAATCAAACGATGCCACAGGCGCTTGAGATGCTGAATTGGCTAGCCAATCACTTTGTGTTGTAGAAGCCTCAGCCCATGGATTTGGTGTTGTTTCACTCATGTTCATCCTCCCATTGGTAATCCAATGCCCTTAAAAGGGATGCTTTAGAAATGGCTCCCATATATTTTTGATTTTCATCTACCACCGGTACGGAGTAAGGAGTGCTTGCAACAATGCCAACGATATCATTTAAGCATGCCATGCCATCAATAATGGGAATTTCTTTTAAAAAAGCAACGTCGATGCTTTCTCGCTTTGGTTTTGCTCGTAAACTATCTACCGATACAATGCCTAAAAAACGTTTCCTTCTATCGACGATATAGGCAAATTCGCGGTCATGCTCTCTTAAAATTTGCAGTGCTTGCAACGTCCCTTGTCCATCTTTTTGAATCATGGTCACTTGTTGAGTACTGGCAATATCTTTAGCCGTAATGATGCCTCCAACATTCACGCCTTTAAAGAAAGAACGCACATATTCATTCGCAGGATTTTTCAAAATTTCATCAGGACTGCCAATTTGTACCACAGTACCACCTTGCATAATCGCAATGCGGTCACCTAGCTTCATCGCCTCGTCTAAATCATGAGAAATAAACACAATCGTTCGCTCTTGCTCACTTTGAAGCTTCAACAATTCATCTTGCATTTCAGCACGAATCAAAGGATCAAGCGCAGAAAACGCTTCATCCATCAGCAAAATATCGGGGTTGTTGGCAAGTGCGCGCGCTAAACCAACGCGCTGTTGCATACCGCCACTGAGCGAATCAGGATATGCGTGAATATAATCAATAAGCCCCACTTGAGAAAGCGCTTCTTTTGCTTTGCAATAGCGTTCTTCTTTTTTTATACCACTTAGTTCAAGTCCAAACGAAACATTATCAATGATATTAAGATGGGGCAAAAGAGCAAAAGATTGAAAAACCATACTCATTTTAGTTCTACGTACAGCTCTAAGCTCCGCATGATTCATCGTAGCGATATCTTCACCATCAATGAAAATAGACCCACTGGATGGCTCAATCAAACGATTAAAGAGTCGAACCAATGTCGATTTACCAGAGCCTGATAGACCCATGATGACAAAGATTTCACCTTTGTAAATTTGAAAACTGGCGTTATTAACGCCGATAGTTTGAGCAGTACGTCTAAAAATTTCCTCTTTGTCTAAACCTTTTTTTAAAAGAGTGAGTGCTTTTTTGGGTGAATCTCCGAAAACTTTATAGACATTTTTTAGCTCAATTTTAACCTCTTTCATTCTATCTCCTAAGGTAAAATTAAGTCAAATACAATGACTGTCTCTTTTCACCTTAGCAAAAAAGGTTTAAATGAAACTAAATTTTCAGGATATTCTTAAAATTATCTTAAGTTTTATAACTCTAAAAAGGGCTGTGAGAGACTATGGGGTGGTACTTTAGGAAGTTTTAAGCAAATTGATAAAAAAATAGTTTTTTTGTGTATATTTGTAACATAAAATTGTTACTTTGACGAAAAAACCTTTTGAATAATTTTTTTATCAACCGTTGAAAGGGCTAAAGTTGTTATTTCATCCAAACTAAACCAACCGTCTATTTTTACATGAAATGCTTCGCTTTGGATAATTTCAAGGTCAAGTTTAAAATGGCTGTAAGTGTGTGTCACATGACCTAAATGAATTCCCTTTGGTTGTTCATCCATTTGTACAAATCCCCACAATCCGTGAAGTAGCTTTTCTTGACGTTGAATCAGTCCTATTTTTCCCTCTTTTTCAACTACAAGCGCAAACCGTTTTTTGGTGGGAATTTTTGCTTTTTTAAGCGGCAAAGGATAGCGTTCGGGTGATTGTTTGCCTTTACATGTAAAAGCAAGTGGACATTCGGTACATTGCGGATTTTTAGGGGTACAGATTAGTGAGCCTATATCCATCATTGCTTGATTATATTCAAAAGGATGCTTCGTATCCAAAAGTTTCCATGCTTTTTCCCACAGTACTTTTTCATCTTTGGAAGGTAAAGCAAAATAGCGGCATAAAATGCGCTTCACATTAGCATCTAATATAGGAAGCGCTTGATGATAGGCAAATGCACAAATCGCATGAGCAGTGCTTTTACCAATCCCTTTAAGACCGCCTAGTTCTTCAGGTCTTTTGGGTAAAACACCTTTACATGTAATGGCAGTATGATGTAAATTTCTTGCTCTCGTATAATAGCCTAGCCCTTCCCACATTTTAAGAACATCATCAAGCGGAGCATCTGCGACACTTTGAAGTGTCGGAAAACGTTCTAAAAAAGGAAAATAAAAGCGCTCTAAGACGGTTTTAACTTGTGTCTGTTGAAGCATAATTTCACTAAGGTATATTTTATACGCATCATTACTCTGTCTCCATGGCAGGTCATGCCGACCATGCTTTTGATACCATGCGTAAATGGCCTCTTTTACATTCAAGCCAAACACCAAGCAATCGGTTTTTTGTTATGACATGTCAGATATTCGTTGCTTTTTGAAAAAGGCTTAGAACCAAAAAAACCACGATACGAAGAGAGAGGAGAAGGGTGAGGAGCGCGTAAAATGAGATGTTTTTTACCATCAATAAGGTTGGCTTTTGCCCCAGCAGGACTGCCCCAAAGTATAAAAACCAAATGCTCTTTTTTTTCACTCAATGTTTTAATCACGACATCAGTAAATGTTTCCCAACCCTGTCCACGGTGTGAATTGGCTTCACTTGCACGTACGGTTAAGACTGTGTTTAGAAGAAATACACCCTGATTTGCCCAAGCTGTTAGATTGCCATTTTGGGGAATGACACACCCTAAATCATCTTTGAGTTCTTTAAAAATATTTTGTAAAGAAGGTGGATGAGGCACACCATCTTGTACTGAAAAAGAGAGTCCATGCGCTTGTCCTGCTCCATGATAAGGGTCTTGCCCTAAAATGACCACTTCAACTTTATCAAATGGCGTATGATCGAATGCTGCAAAAATATTAGCACCACTTGGATAAACGGTGTGTAATTTTTTTTCTTCGACTAAAAAATTTTTTAGAGTCTCAAAATAAGGTTTTTGAAACTCATCCCATAAAATACGTTTCCAACTCTCTTCAATTTTTGGATCAACCATTATCATCCTTCTTATCGCTGTTTTACAATGATTTTCTTTTCTTTAAGAAATTTTGGGTAAAATACGCTTCGCCTTCTTCTAGACCTGTGCAATGTCTTCTAAGAGTAAAGCTTCAGGGTGGGAACACAGCAGAGCACTTTTTTTAGGTGTGTGCCGCAGTCATCTGGGAGAGGGTTTTTCTATTTTAATACGCTTTTTAAGCAAAGCTCAAAAAGCTAGCCTCTTTGAGGCAGAATCTTGATGCTTTTGTGCATTTTTACACTCCAAAATAGTTCTCAATTTCCAATGCCAACTTATAAAAATCAGCCCTCTCCATTTTCCCTTTTTCTTTCAATTTACCACGAATATGTTCTTTACCTTGTATAAGTTCTTTAGACCTAACACCATGTGAAATAGAAAGAGTCGCCTCAACAAATGCGGCTAAATTATCACAATTTTTGAGTGCTTTTCCATCGATTGCATTAAATTTATCATCATTATACGAAGAGAGTTCTTCAACCATCACAATTTCATTTTCATTGATGCGGTTCATAAATTCATCTTTTTGATTATCACCGTATAAACCCAAAAGGTATTTAAATTCATTCACAAGCCCCTCAGGGAGGTACGGTAAAATCTCTTCTTCTATCATTTTAATTTCAAACTCACTGATAATATCATCCAATCCACTTACTGAGTATTTTACAGGAGAGATGATATCACGTGTCAGAGCTTCTGGAAAATCGTGAAAAAGGGCACAAAAAAAGTTATTGACCAATCGTTGATTGCACGCTTTGGCAGAAAGAGAATAAAAATAACCCAAAATTGCGACAATCAACATATGCCCAAGCACAGAAGTTTCAGGAATACGAGGTGTTTGTGCCCAACGTTTTTGAAAACGCAATCTTCCACTGAGGTCAATAATTTTGGAAATTTTTTTATTCATTGCCATTTTACGAACACTGATAAGTTCATAATAATCTTCAATTTCTTCTTCAACAGCTTCTTTAACACGGTCTATATTGTTTAGAAACTGACTGGTTTGATAAACAATGGAAAATTCCCATCGTGTTGCCATATAAGAAGCTGCTTTGAGAATAAAACGCTCTTTTTTATACATGGAACTATCGCTAATGTATGTCTCAAAACGTTTGTAAAATGCACCATTTTCAATATCGCTGAGTGAATCATACAGTTGTGAAAGCACCCATGTATTAATTTCTTTCTCTTTTTTTTGAAGTGCCTTTCTAAACACATCGGGGCGAATATCTGTCACAACCACTCGACGTAAAAACTCAAAAATGCCCGCTTCAATCATGGAACGCATATCAATGTCTTCTTTACCTTCCATTTTTGCAATGAAATAGGCAATGATAAACTTATGCGCTTGCTTATCCAGTTCTACAAGTTCCACCATACGTGGATAATCATTCCAGCGCTGAATTGAAGCTGCTCCAAAAAACTGCTCAATGAGCTTTGGACTTAACATGGACTCTCATTTCGTACTTGTTTTGAATCAATTTCAATTACGGTATGAACATTCCCTCTTGGATTAAAATCTGCAACGACTTTAAGCCACTTTGGTTTGAGCTTAGAATCAAGTAAATCGTAAATTTCATTCGCAGAATTTTCATGGCTAATATTGCGATTCATGAAACTATTGATGTAAAGTTTAATGGCTTTAAGTTCCACCACAAAATCACCTGGAATATAATCAATGTAAATCGTTGCAAAATCAGGATAACCGCTGCGTGGGCACAAACAACAAAACTCAGGAAGGGTAAGTTTAATCACGTAGTTTTTTTTATGTTGATTGGGCCAAATTTCCAAATCTTTTTCAATATCAAATTCTTTAATAATTTTTTCACCGTATTTCATAAATTGTCCTTTATAATGTGTTCTAAATTTTTAGGTTTTGAAATATAAAACCCTTGTATAAAATCAGGCTCATATCTCTTTATTTTTTCAAAAAGAGCCTCTTTATCGACGAATTTTACCATACTTTGAATATGAAGTGTTTGGCAAAGCTTTATATAATGGCTCAAGAGTTCTTGATACTTTAAATCATCACTGTTTTTCGTAAATTCAATATCAAATTTCACCATATCAATAGAAAGTTGTTTTAAGTACTCTAAACTCGAGTTATTTCCTCCAAAGTTGCCAAGAGCAATTTTAAATCCCATGTCGTGGTATGCTTTAATAATTTCACTAAAACGATGCATCTCTTCATAACTCTTTTTTTCTATAATTTCTAAAATAAAATGGTTGGGGTTTATTTTTTTTTGCTCAAAAAGCGTGACTAAAAAACGTTTGAATGAATTATTGCGAAGTGATACAGGTGAAACTTCTATACTAAAATAGATTTCATTTGATGTTAGTAGAGGTTCAATTTCTTCTAACAATAGAGAAAAAACTTTTTCATCAAACTCTTTTTCGTATCCAGCATGATTGACAATACGTTGGATTTGATGTTTTAAAAGTGTTCCATGCTCTTTTGATTCAATGCGCGTTAAAACTTCATAAATCATTTTTTGACTGTTTTGAATCGCAATACAAGGCTGATATTTAAACAAAAGATCATTATGCTTCATTGCTTCTTCAATAACCATTTTTAAAGCGTCTGGTTTAATATTAGGTAGATTATCTCCATTTTTAATCTGTTCTTCTACAAGCACCAACAGTCTTTCGATGAGATTTTCAACAGAAGAATCATACGAAGCTTTTAGCAGTGAAAAATTGACTTTAATTTCGATATTGTCTATGCCCACATTTTGAATGCTTTTGATAAAAATAGTCAAAAGATGTTTAAGTTCACTTGGAGAGAAAGGAATAATTAAAATAAAATTGATATTACTATAACGACCGATAGGAACATTTTTAAAATGATGCTCTTCTAAAAATTGTTGTAATTTTTGAATAAATTGCTTTAAAACCACATCTCCATTTGCAAGCCCGTAACGCTCATTAATATCATTTAAATTTTTTACATGTAAAAGCACAATCGTTGTATGTTCGGTATTTTTGATTTTTTTGATTTTATGAATAATTTTTTCGCGATTGAAAGTCTTAGTAACAGCGTCTATCAACGTGGTTTGAAATCCATTATAAATCAAATAAACCGTATAGTAAACATAAATAGGAATCAGTAAAATGATTAAATAAATATCAAGTGCATTATGATGAAGTTGAAAGGAGTGAAAAAAAATTCCTAAGAGAAGGAGAAAAGGAAAAACGATTTTAAGCGCTGTAATAAATCGATTTTCTCTCTCCTTAACCTCAGAATAGAGCATTAAACGTCCAAATGTTTTACATCTTTGGCATGGTCTTGAATGTATTGACGTCTTGGTTCAACTTCATCTCCCATAAAGAGAGTAAAGGTGTCGCTAGCGGCTTCTGCATCTTCAACTTTTACTTGTAAAAGACGTCTATTTTCAGGATTCATGGTTGTTTCCCAAAGTTGTTCAGGGTTCATTTCACCAAGACCTTTATAACGTTGAATATAAGCGCCTTTTTTAGCATTTTTTTCAATTTCATCTAAAATTTCAATAGGGTCACGTCCGTCAAAAACATCAAAATCACGCTCTTGAATTTTTGTATAAATATAACGTGCTTCTTCGTACAACGGATTAGTAAAGAAGGTATCATCTAAAAGAAGCTCTTCTAGTCCATCGTTCGTTTGAATAAAAATATGAATGCTATCATCTGAAATATAATGATTAAGTAAGTTATATCCTACACCTTCGATAAAAACTTTGATAGCGGTAAAAAGCTCTTTGGAAGGCAATGCAATTAAATCTGGATTTTCAATCAAATAACGAATCACTTCAATCATTGAAAAACGTTTTTCCAACTCTTTTAAAATACCACGATACGCTGCAATAATTTTAAAATAATCAACCAAATCTGGTGTTCCAACGCCTTCAATAGCAACGCTTTCCATACCTGATTCAATTAAAAAGACATTCATTTCACCATCATCTTTGAGATAAATCTCTTTTTTACCTTTTTTATAACGATACAATGGCGGTTGCGCTAAATAAACATAACCGTTATCAACGATTGGGCGTAAAAAGCGGAAAAGAAATGTTAAAAGAAGCGTTTGAATATGGCTACCATCAACGTCGGCATCGGTCATAATAATGAGTTTATGGTAACGAAGTTTTTCTTCATTAAACTCATCGCCAATGCCACATCCAAGCGCTGTAATCATATTTTTAATTTCATCGGATTTTAAAATCTTATCTAAACGACTTTTTTCAACGTTAAGAATTTTACCCTTAAGTGGCAAAATGGCTTGAAACACTCTATCGCGTCCTTGTTTGGCTGAACCACCCGCACTATCGCCCTCTACTAGGTAAAGTTCACAAATGCTTGGGTCTTTACTTTGACAATCGGCTAGTTTTCCAGGAAGCGTTCCAATACTCATCGCATCTTTACGACGTGTTAAATCACGTGCATTTTTAGCCGCTTCACGACCACGTGCCGCAGCAAGTGCTTTATTCATAATTGCTTTGGCTTCGATAGGATTTTCTTCAAAATATTTAACCAATTGTTCGTAAACAAGTTTTTGAACAATAGGCTTTACATACGAGCTTCCTAGTTTTCCCTTTGTTTGCCCCTCAAATTGAGGCTCAGGGACTTTAACGCTTACAATGGCAATCAATCCCTCACGGACATCATCGCCAGTGATTTTAGCGTCCTTTTCACGCACGCCTGCATTCAAGCTAATATAATTGGTAATTGCTCTAGTCAAACCTGCACGAAAACCACTTTCATGGGTTCCACCGTCAATGGTTTTAATATTATTGACAAATGAGTAAAGAATTTCACTGTACGTTGAGTTATACATCATAGCAACATCGACTTCGACATCTTCTACGCTGGCTGTATAATGAACTGCATCAGCAACTTTTTCTTTTTTATTAAGATCTAGAACAAACTGTTTGATACCACCTTCAAAGTGATACACTTCAGCGCGCCCATCTCTTTGATCTTTGAGTTCAATCGTAATTTTTGGATTAAGATAAGCAAGTTCACGAAAGCGTTGAGCCAAAATATCAAATTGGAATTCTACGGTTTCAAAGATAGTACCATCAGGCCAAAATTCAATCATCGTACCTGTGCGATTGGTCGTTTTAACAATATCCAGTGGCGTTTGAGGAATACCGCATGCAAATTCTTGACGATGCTCATTACCTTCACGTTTAATTGTTGCAATCAGTTTGGATGAAAGCGCATTAACAACTGAAACACCTACACCATGTAAACCACCACTGACTTTATAGGTATCTTTATCAAATTTACCACCTGCGTGCAGTACGGTTAAAACAACCGTTGCTGCTGACATATTTTCACCATCATGCCAACCAACAGGAATACCACGACCATTATCGGTTACAATGGCTGATCCTTCGCGCGTGAGTTCGACTTTAATTGAATCACAATAACCTGCCATTGCTTCGTCAATTGAGTTATCAACAACTTCATAAATTAAGTGATGAAGACCATTAATATTTGTGTCTCCAATGTACATACCAGGACGTTTTCTAACTGCTTCGAGGCCTTTTAAAACTTTAATATTGTCTGCACCGTAAGTACTCATATTTTCTCCGCTTTCTATTTTTAATTCTTTGATACGCTTTTAAAGCAAAGCTCTAAAAGCTACGCTAACGCTGAGTTCAATTCAGCATTGGGCTCACGCACTATGTGCTTAATTTTTTTAAATCATAATTGGCATAACAATGGTCATAAAATTATCGCTCTCTAGTGTGAAAGGAAGACCACTGTCATTAAAGCCTAAGGTAAAGTTACTATTTTCGATATTGGATAAGAAATCTAAAATATAACGACTATTGACCGCAAGATAGATATCGCTATCGAGTCCTGTTTTAAAATCAATTTCTGTTTTTGCTTCAATGTTATCATCATTTAGACTTTCAAAAACAATTTTTTCAGGTTTAAAAATGATTTTAATTTCAGGAGAAATGATTGCAATTTGTTTAATGGAATCAACCATAAACTCTCGATTAAGCAAAATTCTAAAATTTTTATTTTTTGGAATAATACGTGCGTAATCAGGAAATTTACCGTTGATCAGTTTTGTATAAAATGTAAAATGATCGGATTGTGCAATGAGTGTATTTTCATCGTAAAAAATTTCAATGTCATCAAAAAAGAGTTTTTGAATTTCACTGATTGCTTTTTTAGGAATAATCAATGAAAAATTATATTCTGTTTCTTGTTCAATACTAATAATAGCTAAACGTTTTGTGTCTGTTGCAACAAAATGAATCGTATTGTCTTTAATATCAATGAGTGAGCCATTGAGTTCAAATTTTGGGTTGTTGGAATCAATTGCAGGTGCAATTTTTTTAATAGAACGAACTAAAGTCGCACTGTTGATATTAAATTTTGGTTTTGAATCAATCGTAGGGAAGAGGGGAAACTCTGTTGGATTGAGCATAGGAAGTTTAAATTTTGAGCTGTTTTGTTTAATATAAAGGTAATCGTTAATGGTTTCTAAAACAACTTCATCGTCTTTTAAACTTTTAATAATATCCAGAAGCTTTTTACCATTAGCGGTTGCATTACCACTTGTTGCAATTTTTATTTCAGGAGTGTGATAACTAAGTCCAATCTCATAGTCAGTTGCTTTGATAACAAATTGATTCTCTTCACCTTGTAATAATACATGGGATGTGATTTGACTAAGGTCTTTTTTTTCCAAATAAGGTTGGATGTTAAGAAGCATGTTTTCTAAAATGCTTTTTTTGATCGAAACTTTCATTGAGTCTCCTTTAATATATTAAATAAAAATAGTTGGAGTAGTAGGCTAGGTTGAAATAGTGAAAACATCAACATTATACCTAAAACTAGGGGCGATTGGTGTGAAAGATACCCATGGACTTTTTCACATTTCATCACATTTTGTTTTAAAACTTCTATTTTTCCTTGGTCAAAATTTTATTTTTTAAGTCTTCAACTTTCAGTTTAAACGATTCATTGGTTTCAATAAGTTCATTAATTTTTTTAATGTTATGAGAAACAGCTGTATGGTCTTTCATTCCAAAATAGGTTGCAAGTGAAGGCATTGAATTTGGAGTAAGTGTACGTGCTAAATAGATACCAATACGTCTTGCTTCGACAATGTTTTTACTGCGCTTGGTTGATTTGATTTCACTTGGCTTGATATTGAGGTCTTTGGCAATAATTTGAATAATATCTTCAAGGCTGATATTTTCACGTCTCTCTTTGATTTGTTCGCGCATAACATTTTTTGCAAAATCAAGAGTGATTTCTTGACGCATCAACAAGGCATATGCATTAAGGTTAATAATAGCACTTTCAATTTCACGGATATTATCGCCCATATTTGAGGCGATGTAATTTACAATATCACTGTTAAGGTTAATGCCATCTAGTTCACATTTCTTTTTGATAATAGCAATTTTCGTTTCAAGTTCAGGCAAACCAATGTCAGCAATTAAACCCCATTCAAAACGACTTTTAAGACGATCTTCTAAACCATTAATCATTTTAGGTGGTTTATCAGACGTAAGAACAATCTGTTTACCTGCGGAATGAAGTTCATTGAAGGTATGAAAGAACTCTTCTTGTGTTTGAATTTTATTGGATAGAAATTGAGTATCATCAATGAGTAATACATCACAATTACGATATTTTTCCCTAAATCTGTCCATAGATTGGTTTCGAAGATTGTAGGTAAAGTCATTCATGAACTGTTCAATTGTCGCATAAATAACAATTTTACCTTTTGATTGTACATAATTGCCAATGGCATGAATAAGGTGTGTTTTACCAAGTCCCGTTGGTCCATAAATAAAAACAGGGTTGTACATGATACCTGGTTTTTCTGCAATGGATTTAGCGGCGGTATAAGCATATTGGTTTGAGCTTCCTACGACAAAACTATTAAACGTGTAAGAAGGGTTCAATATAGTATTTTTAGTGCTTTTAATTGATTCAATCGTTTCAATAGGAGCTGTTTTAACTTTTGTTGTTTTAAGATGCTCTTTGAGTACGATTTTAATTTCGGGCTTTTTATTGGTTTTGAGTTCAAAAAGGTGTGCAATTTTTTCGGAGTATTTGGTTTTAACCCAATTAGCGATGAGAATATTAGGAGCTACGAAAACCATTTGGTCTGAGTTAGATGCTTTTTCGTTAAATTTAAGTTGTTTAATATAACGATCATATTCTTGTGAAGAGACTTCCTCTTTTAAAAGTTCAATGACGTTATCGGCTAACAAATAATCTCCTTAAAAAAATCTTCACCCTGTGAATATCATGTGAATAAGTTTGATTTATTTTATCTAAACTATTATTAGTTATATGTTAAAGCGGGTATGGGTATAATGTGAAAAAAGTTATTCACCCTGTGAACAAAACTGTGAATAAAGGACAAAAAATTGGTTATTTTAGGTATCGACCCAGGAACACGAAACTGCGGCTATTCCATCATTCGTAAGGAAAAAAACAGCATTATTTTAGTAGAAGCAGGACTCATTAAAATTAAAGAAAAAATACTTCAACATCAAATCATGGAACTCGTTGAAGGACTCGATACAATTTTTGCTCACCATGTGATTAACGAAGTGGCTATTGAAGATATTTTTTATGCGTATAACCCTCAAACCGTTTTAAAATTGGCACAATTTAGAGGTGCTCTGAGCCTTAAAATTTTACAGGTTATTGGTAATTTTAGTGAATATACCCCCTTACAAGTTAAAAAGGCTGTAACGGGTAATGGTAAAGCGGCAAAAGAACAAGTAGCGTTTATGGTGAAGAAGATTTTGGGAATTAAACAAGAGATAAAACCCTTGGACATTACCGATGCAATCGCCATAGCTATTACACATGCCCAAAGGAAGTAGGGGTCAGCGCTAACACTTTAAATCTTTTATTATAAAAGTTTAAAGTTTAGCTCTGTACACCCATTGTAGTTTCTTTGATACTAAAGAGGTATTTATGCTCTTCCGGAAGTGCATCATAAAGTGCATGGGCAAGATTTTGTATTTCCCAAAGTGCACTTTTATCACTGCGAAGGGTTAAAAAGTTTTGAAGACTTCTGGCATTAACTGTCCACGTTAATTCTGTTTTATAGCTCTCTGGAAGGCAGTATTTTGCTTTATCGTTGCTGATGCCTGCTACTAAGACTAAACGCAAGTTTTCAAGCGCTTTAATGCTCATTTCATCGACCATCTCAACCTCTGTTAAAACCAAGTATTTTGAGGCTCTCTCAAGGTCTTTACATGTAAAAGATTCTTCGTTTTTAAGTTCCTTTAATGTGTAACGTGTTGATTTAACAGAAAGCGAAGCCATACGGTGACGTGCGAGTTCTTGAAGAAGGGCACGTGAAACACCTTCAATGTAAAAATTATACACGAGATGCTCTAGAGTTGAGGCATGTTTAAATTTGTTGCCAACACGGTCAATGAGCTCTTTGTCTTTTTCGCCACCATCGTCGCTTTTGTCAAAACTTTGCCAGCAGGTACGAATAGCATCGGCACAAATGAGAAGGGGAGTGTAGTGATTCAGTGTGATTTTCATGTGTTGAGTCCCAAGTTTTTTTGGGACTCATTGTAGTATATGTAAGCTAAAAAATTGTTATTTGAGTTGCAGTAGAGTGTTGAGCATCTCATCGGCAGTTGTAATTGTTTTTGAGTTGGCTTGATAGCCTCTTTGAATAACAATGAGCTGTGTCAAAGAGCGCGATAGGTCTACGTTACTCATTTCAAGTGAACTAGCCTGAATAGAGCCTTTTCCACCCGTTCCTGCTTGTCCCACGATAGGATCACCTGAGTTTGACGTTTGAATAAAACAGTTTCCACCATCACTCTCCAAACCACCATTGTTCGTAAAAGTGGCCATAGCAACTTGTGCCAAAGCAAAACTACGTCCATTGGTAAAACTACCGATAATTGTACCTGTTTCATCAACACTAAGGCCGTTAATATCACCACCCGCATAACCATCTTGGCTGATACCTGTGGTACTTGAGTCTTTATCAAAACTGGTAATACCATCAAATTGTCCTAATGTACCAAAGTTAATTTCGATGTTTTGGTTGGCAGTTGAACCGTTATTGGCGGTATAGGTCAAGTTTCTTGGTGTGTAGGTTGCAAGTGAACCATCGGAATTAAAGCTAACGGTTCCTGTAACAATATTTTCGGGATAACTTCCTAGGTTAATATCACCTGGTTCTGGTACGGAAATAATAATAGACCACTCTGTACCACCACTACTGGTATAGCCTGTTTTTGTAAATTCAAAACGAACGGTATGTTTTGAACCGAGTGAATCATAAACATCCGTACTAGAAGCAAGAGATGCTGCATAAATACTTTGAGAAGTTCTCGTTGATGTACCAGAAGTAAGTGTTCCTTGAAGCGCATTAATGGTTGTGGTAAAACTATTATTGGCTGAAACATTGTTGGTTGCATTGCTTAAGCCTGTAACGGTTAAGTAAAGGTCATGATCATCAGTGCCTTTAAAATTTGTTCCCGCAAGTAATGTTGTATCAGCACCTAAAGTATCAAACGTTGATAAAGAAGGAATTGTAGCAGGGTCTCCAGTAATGGTAGTTCCAGCAGGAATTACTGAACTAGCAGCGTAAAGTGTACCATTAATAGTTGTGCTTGCAGAAAGTGTGAGGTCAGAGCCTAATATTGTTCCCACTGGAAATGTAATAGCTTGCGTTGCAAGACTATTATTAAGCGATAAAGATGTCGCTGTAGTAGGAGTAATCAGTGTATTATCAGTAACATCTCCATCATCACTGTTAAAAGCATCACCTTTTGGGTTAGCAATTTCAAATTGCCCAGCACTATTGACTGTGACTGTAACGCCATCATTTTTGTCTGGAAGGCTATTTCCCGTTTCATCATAATCAACATAAAGCCTTGCATCTTTTTGCATGGCTTCTCTTAAATCTTCTGTGGTAGTAAAGGTTCTTGCAATACTGTCATCATAGCTATGAGAGGTATTGAGTGGTGTACTACTGTAGGTGTATTGATAGGCAGTAATAACGCTTGTATCAGTTAAACCAGTAGTATCAGTTCCTCCTATATTAAGTTTAATGTTTTTTGTAGCTGCTTCGGTTCCTGTTTGATTGCTATTGCTCAAATAAAGTCCATTACCACCCGTAATGTTAGCTTCAACACCAGTCACTGATGTTTGTGCATTAATAAGTCCAGCAATATAGGTAGCGACAGTATCATCATCGGTAGAGGTAATACTACCGCTAATAATTGTACCGTTAATGGTCATATCAATCGTTGTAGTACCAGAAGCATCTGCAGTAATGGCAGTCGTATTGGTTTGTGCTTTGGCATAACTAATCCAAGCTCCCTGTCCTGTAGTAAGATTTAGCGCATTACCATCAGAATCAAAAAGTGCACCAAAATCTTGTCCACGTTCATAAAGCTTTTTACTGGTATTAAAAGCATTAGAACCCACATCGTTTTCATCATGGACTTCCGTTGCTTGCATAATGCCATCGCCATTCACATCAACCCAACCGCTATTAGCATCTAAAGAGTAAATAGCTGATTTTAGTTTTCCAACAGAATCACCTGAGTCAAGGTTGGCTTTAACAGTAACCGTACTGGTTGCATTAGCCGGTGTGGTAAGTCCTGGTGGAATAGTAATGTTAGAAATTGGTGAAGTAGTATCAATATCGCCTGTTGCTTCATTTTTCAACCATCCTTGAGCGATATAGCCGTTGGTATCGACAAAGTTACCATTAGCATCGAATGAAAAATCACCATCTCTGGTATATTTATAAGTACTTCCACCATCAGGTGATACGACGAAAAATCCATCACCGCTGATAGCAAGGTCGGTTGTTTTATCGGTGGTTTCAATAGAGCCTTGTTTAAAAATTTTTGTGACCGTACTGACTTGTGTTCCAAGACCAATTTGCATAGAGTTTTGCCCACCAAGTTCACCTTGAGGTGCTGTCGCGATGGATACGGTTTGACTTAAAAGGTTTGAAAAATTGGCACGAGAATATTTATAACCAGTTGTATTAACGTTGGCAATATTATTGCCTTCAACGTCCATTGCCATCTGGTGCGCTTGTAATCCGGTAACGCCGGCCCAGAGTGATCTCATCATCGCGTATCCTTTTTTAGAGTTACTTTTTGTTGTTTAATTTTTGTATCAAATAAAAGCAATTTTTATTCCATTTTGGAACAATTATTGCTATTTTTTCATGTTAATAGCATTTTGAAGCAGTTCATCACTGGTCGTAATACTTTTAGAGCTAGCTGTAAACGATTTTTGGACAACAATCAGCTCTGTCAAAGCTGTTGCAAGACTGACATTACTGCCCTCTAATTTATTGCTTAATATATCTGTGCCTAAAAAACTTTCTCCATTGGCATCCGTATAAAAAATAGCTTTACCACTATTGGAAGACTCTGAAAAAAGGTTTGATCCATCAGACGTTAATCCTTGGTCATTTTGAAAATGATACACTGCAACTTTCGCAATAGCAGAGCTTTTACCATTGGTAAATTCAGCAACAACATTGCCATTGCCATCCATCGCATAACCTTTTAAAAACCCTTCTTTTGTCCCATTGGCTGTTGCAACATTGGATTTTTCGATACTGGTACTTGAAATAAGTCCATCGTAACCTCCAATGGTTCCCAAATCAAGGGTCAATGGTGTTCCGCTATTGTTGAGTGTGGATAGGGTATTGCTCGTAAGTTGTCCAGAACCACCAAATGTTAGCGTACCTGTTTGTTCATCAACGATTTGATAGACTTTATTGGTAGAGGTGTCTATAGAGTATAAAGAGGGATCATATGTCTTAGTGCTATCATAATCTTCATAGTAGGTTAAGATTTTGACATCAGCATTCCATGTGGTTCCAGAAGTTCCTTGTGGCACAACTTTGGTAAATGTCATATCTACAATATCGCTGTTTCCATTAGCGCCAATAATGCCTGTTGTAAAGTGTTTTTTTGTCGCCACTTCTTGTTCTGTCTGAACGGTTGCAGAGGTAACGGTTAAATCGCCACTTAAATCAAGACCGCTAACATCTGAATTTGAAATACTCCATGCTAAATTTGAATCTAATTTCGTATTAATGGTTTGTGTATTTCCATTGACATCGGTTAATACTAAAGAGATGATGTCACCCTCTTGTGGATTAAGAGCTGCTGTTGTATTGGAAACAGTACCGCTAAGGCTTACGGTACCTGATGCTGTGGGTGTAACGGTTGCTGGATAATCTGCGCTATTAAGAGCAAGGGTTACGGCATCTACCGTAACGGTTGGATCAAGATTGGCTCCATAAGAGACGGCAGTCGTTGGTATAGGAGGGTAATAAAGTAAATCAGGTAATGTGACTTTACTTTGTTTTCCAACACTTCCCAATGGTACATCCTCCAAAGGAGTGATTGCATAAGGGGTTGCATTGGAAGAACCCGTGCCTGTGTAGTATTTTCCAAATTTATCGAGCGTCGTTTGGTCCAGCGTTGTGGTCGCCATGTTATTGCCAGATGTTGCTAAAAGATAATTGCCATTTCCATCGACTAAGTTACCGCTTCCATCCAAAGAAAAATTACCTGCTCGTGTGTAATAAGTATTGCCGTCACTTCCAAGAACACCAAACCATCCTTCACCATTTAAAGCAAGATCAAATGCGTTATCGGTATTTTCAAGTACGCCTTCAGACATATCTAACGCGGTTGTTAAACTTTGTGCTCCTAACCCGTCATCATTTGCATAGGAATTGTGCGTACCCAAAAGTATGGATGAAAAAAGAGAAGATACTTCTGCTGTACTTCCTTTGTACCCATTGGTGCTGATATTGGCAATATTATTTCCAATGACATCCATATAAAATTGACTGGTTTTAATACCCGATATGCCATTGTAAAGAGAGCTGTTCATTGCTTTATTCCTCTTATTCTGCGTTAAATCAATGATTTATCATAAAACTCAACAACATCGCTTATCGCGTAGTAATTTGAGCCTAATTTAACATAGGTTGAACCATCTTGATAACGCACAGATTCAACCGGATAAACCCCTGTTTGTGTTGTTTTTGCATCGCCATTGGCATCGGTGTAGGTGGCTGTAACACTGTAATAGCCATCGTCAAGTTGATTACCGTCGTTATCAATACCATCCCAGTTAAAGGCGACAACGCCACTTTTTCCTGCTGCTGCATCTCCAAGGTCAATAGTTTTAACGGTATTGCCATTGGTATCTTTAATGGTCATCGTACCATCGGTAATTTCTGTTGGAAAATAAACTTCAAAATCTGCATTGCTACTGCTAAGCGTGATGGCAGACGAACCAAGGCTTGCCATTTTACCAATGGCTGAAACCGCATTCATATCGGTTGATGCCGTAAGCTTGTCTGAAAGTTCGGTCAATGCCGTTGTCGTATTTTCAGAAGCTTCTAACGAAGCAAGTTGAGATGTTTGCGTTAAAATTTTATCACTGTCCATTGGGTCTGTTGGGTCTTGATGTTGCAGTTCCGTGAGGAGGAGTGATAAAAAGTCGTCTTTATTCAACGATGAAGAAGAGCTCGATGTTGCTGAACTTTTTGTATTTGTTGTTGAAGATGTATCTGTTTTAAGAAGGTTAGAGTATCCATTTGTATTGGTTGTTGTTGCCATTATTTATCCTTTAGTGTTATACATATTGAGGAATGACAATTTCCATAAGTGTCGTATCTTCCTCGGTTGAGTCGGTGGTAAATTCTTCAAAATTTCCACTGCTGTGCTTTTGATTGTTTTGTTGAGAGTGTTCTTTATTGCTTTGATCGCTAAAGTTCATCTCTAAATTGGTAAATCCCATACTGACAAGTGCGTTTTTGACCTCTGCTTGATTTTGTGTAAAGAGGTTCATGGTTGTTGAATTAGATGAGATATTTACATGTAAATTGTTGCCCCGTGTCAATAATGTAACATCTACATCACCTAAATTTTTTGGACTGAGTGCAAGTTCAACTTTCATAATAGGAGGCTTGTACGCTTCAATTTTTTCTTTCAAATCGGTTGCAAATTGGTTTAAACTGTCTTTTGTTGTATTGGTTTGTTTATTGGTCGTAATATCTTGTTTTGCAGTCGATTTGAGGTCATTTTTAACGTCAAGAGTGTTTTGTCCATCATCGGATGCGCTTTCACTAACTTCACGCTCATCATGCTCTCTCGTTGAAACTTTTTGTGTAAGCATCAAATCTTCATCACTAGCCGTTTCATCGGTTGTTTTTTCAGATTTAGCCGGTTTGATAATAGTTTCAGGAATATCTTCAGTGATAGAAGACTCTGTTCTGACCTCATTGGTACGAGCTGAATTTGTCGTTACGACAGGGACAGTTTCTTCTTGTACGTCTGCTGTTGTTGCTTGAACAGGCGTTTCTATTTTTTTAGTTTCATTACTGTTTGCAACTTTTTGCACGATTGTTTCAAGTGGTTTTGCTGTTGTCGGTGTTGTCTCTTCTTCTACGGTTTGTGCTACCTTAATTGCAGTATCGTGTTGTTTTTCATTTACTATTGGCGTTTCACTTTCTAAAGTAAGTGTCGCATCTAATGTTTCATCTGGTTTGACTGGTGTTGTTGGTTGAACAAGCTTTGGTTCACTTGGTAGCGATGTATCTTTGGAAATCAATTCACTTAAAATAGATGTTGTTGTCGTATTTTCTGTTTTTGGTGTTTGTTTGGTCAGCAATGACATTAAATTGGTTTGTGTCGTTGCTTGTGTCGTTGTCTCTTGTGGTGTTGATGTTGTTTGTGAATTCTCAAGTGCTGTTTGTAAGTCATTAAAAAAATTATTTTGTGTCAGTGTTGGAAATTTGGTTTGCAAACTTTCCACCGTTTCTTTTGAAATGGAAATTTTTTCAAGTCCTAAGTTGTATTTTTTAGACAAATGCAGCAAATCACTCACGCTATTGACATTCGCAAAGTCTTGACGCGCACTTTCACTTGCTAAAATTTTTTCCAAATTTGATGAAGCTTTTAGTGTTGGAAATGTTGTTGTTTGTGAGTCATTTTTTAAAGTATTGACGACACTTAAAAGGTCTTCCAAAAGATGTTCATCAATACTTTTCCCTTCATCATTTAGCGTAAGGTCAGTTGTTGCAGATGCTTCTTCTTGCACGAGTCCAGACGTGTCTTGCGCGACTAAATTAAGTGAAACTTTCTCATCATCATTGGTTAATTGTCCTAAAATTATAGAGAAAAAACTCTCTGAAAAAGAGTCATCGCCACTTTGTGTTTTTGCAACATCATTGGTGGTTGGTGTCAGCGATAAAGGGCTTTTTGCCTGAACAAAAGCGAAGATGTCTTGCATTGTCGTTACCTTATTATAAATTTATATGAGACAATTCTGCACCAATGACAAGCAATCTTCATTCCATATTGGTAACAACTCTTTACATGTAAATTTAGTAAGAAGATGGTATAATGAAGCATATTACTTCTTCAAACTACACAAATCACGTACGTTTCATATGATGTAAAAGTTAAGATTACGAGGAGAATTTTTTGCAAGAGTTTAGAAATATTGCCGTGATTGCACACGTTGATCACGGAAAAACAACTTTGGTTGATGAATTGTTGAAACAATCTGGTACATTCAGTGCCCACCAAAAGGTAGAAGAAAGAGCAATGGACAGCAACGATCTTGAAAAAGAACGTGGTATCACCATTCTTTCAAAAAATACTGCTATTCGCTATAAAGAGACTAAAATCAATATTATCGACACTCCAGGCCACGCTGATTTTGGTGGTGAGGTTGAGCGTGTTTTGAAAATGGTCGATGGCGTTTTACTGCTTGTTGATGCGCAAGAAGGTGTTATGCCTCAAACCAAATTCGTTGTGAAAAAAGCATTGAGTTTGGGACTTTGCCCTATTGTTGTGGTTAATAAAATCGACAAACCTGCGGCTGATCCTGACCGTGTTGTGGATGAGGTTTTTGATCTTTTGGTTGCGTTGGGCGCAAACGAGCAACAATTAGAGTTCCCTATCGTCTATGCTGCGGCTAAAGAGGGTTATGCTAAATACAACATGAGTGATGAAAATAAAAACCTCGAACCTCTTTTTGAAACGATTATCAAGCATGTTCCAACACCTTCTGGAAACGCTACCAATCCACTTCAACTTCAAGTGTTTACCCTTGATTATGACAACTATGTTGGTAAAATCGGTATTGCGCGTATTTTTAACGGTACTATCAAAAAAAATGAGACGGTTATGCTTGCAAAAGCAGATGGCGAGCAAGTGAAAGGTAGAATTTCAAAACTCATCGGATTTCACGGGTTAGAGCGCATCGATGTTGATGAAGCTTTCAGTGGTGACATTGTAGCCGTTGCTGGTTTTGAAACACTGGATGTTGGCGATAGTTTAGTGGATCCAAGCAATCCTATGCCACTTGATCCATTGCACATTGAAGAGCCAACGCTCTCCGTTGTTTTTGCGGTCAATGACTCTCCGTTTGCGGGACTTGATGGTAAATTTGTCACATCCAATAAAATTTATGAGCGCTTAGAATCTGAGATGAAAACAAACATCGCAATGCGTTATGAAAATGCAGGCGAAGGTAAATTTAAAGTTTCTGGTCGTGGCGAGCTTCAAATTACCATTTTGGCTGAAAACATGAGACGTGAAGGTTTTGAGTTCTCCTTGGGTCGTCCAGAGGTTATCATTAAAGAAGAAAATGGTGTTAAAATGGAGCCGTATGAGCATTTGGTGATTGACGTACCGGATGAGTTTACAGGAACCGTTATTGAAAAATTGGGTCGTAAAAAAGCAGAGATGAAAGCGATGAACCCAACAGGTGATGGACAAACCAGAATTGAGTTTGAAATTCCAGCACGTGGTTTGATTGGTTTTCGTGGACAGTTTCTAACCGATACCAAAGGTGAGGGTGTTATGAACCACTCATTTTTAGAATTCCGACCACTTAGCGGTGAAGTTGAACATCGTAAAAACGGTGCTTTAACCTCTATGGAAACAGGTACGGCGATGGGTTACTCTTTGTTTAGTTTACAAGAAAGAGGCGTTTTATTCATTGATGCGCAAGTCAAAGTCTATTGCGGTATGATTATTGGTGAGCATTCACGTCCAAATGATTTGGATGTCAATCCAATTAAAGGTAAGCCACAAAGTAACGTTAGAAGTAGTGGTGCTGATGAGGCGATTAAACTGGTTCCACCACGCAAAATGAACTTAGAATTAGCGTTAGAGTGGATTGAAAATGATGAATTGGTCGAAGTAACACCGACGAATATTCGTATTCGTAAAAAATTCCTGGATCCAACACAACGTAAGCGTATGAGTCGTTAAACCATATTTACATGTAAAGACTTTGCCAATGCTGATGGTAAGGTCTTTACATGATGATTTATTGAGGAGCGTAAAATGCAGACGTTTTTAATAATCGTAGGAGCACTTCTTCTTGCGATGGTTTTTATGTACAACACTCTCATCTCTCGAAAAAATCAAGTTGATAATATTTTTGCTGGACTTGATGCTATTTTAAAAAAACGTTACGACCTTCTTCCCAACCTTGTTGCTACGGTAAAAGAGTATATGGTGCATGAGCGCATTACGCTTGAGAAAATCACTGAGCTTCGCACGCAAGCATTACAAGGGAATTTGAGCGCTAATGAAAAGATTGTATTAGAAAAACAACTCTCCTCAATGCTAGGCAGTGTCATGGTCGCTGTTGAGAATTACCCAACACTCAAAGCCAATGAAAATTTCTTACATCTACAACACACCCTCAATGAAATTGAAGAACAAATTTCCGCTGCGCGTCGTGCGTATAATCAAAGTGTGACTGATTATAACAACGCCATAGAGATGTTCCCTACCAATTTTGTAGCAAGTCTTATGAAAATGGACCGCAAAGTCGTTTTTAATGTTCCTGAAATGGAACGTCAAAACGTCAATGTCAAGAACCTCTTTCAATAACATCTTCTTTGCATGGCAAAAATAGCATCGTTATTGGATTATTACTATGAATCCATGTATCCAGAATTACAGGTTTTGGAATTGGATAGGCTTCGGATTATTAAAAAACTTCAAAAGGCAGCTCTTTTCCTTGCTCTCATAGCCGTTGGGGTGTTTCTGGTTCTTATGCACCAAACCATCATGGCTCCTTTGCAAGCCACTCTTATCTGCGCAATGGGTGGATTTTTAATCTATATGTTTGTGTATCGCCATGAAAGTTCAGGGTACGCTCTTTTATTTAAAGACCAAGTTATTGAGAAGATTATTCATTTTGTGGATGATTCCCTTACGTATCGCAAAAGTGACACTATCAGGGAAGCAGAGTATCAAACAAGCGAGCTTTTTCTTGAATCTTATGATCGTTTTAGTGGAAGTGACCTTGTCAGTGGGAAAATTGAAGGGGTAGATGTACGTTTTTGCGTAATGCATGTTGAAAGAAAAGAGCGTGATAAAAACAATAAAGAGCAATGGCATGATATTTTTGCAGGACTCTTTTTTGTGGCTGAATTTAATAAAGAATTTCACTCAAACATTGTTGTTTTACCCGATATTGCTGAACGAACATTAGGTGTTTTAGGAACATGGCTACAAGGGATGAACATGAGTCGAGGAGAGCATATCAAGCTTGATCATATAGCGTTTGAAAAATATTTTGTGGTCTATGGCAATGATCCCATTGAAAGCCGTTATATTCTTTCGCCATCACTTATGGAAAAAATTGTCGAATTTCGCCACAAAATCAATAAAAATATCTCTCTTTCTTTCATAAATTCAAAAATATATATCGCCATACCCTATACAAAACCACTTTTTGAGCCGATATTATCTCGTTCCCTTTTAGATTTTTCCTATATTAAAGAGTATTTTGAGATTTTAAATACTATGATAGGAATTGTTGAGGAGCTTAAACTCAATGAAAAGTTATGGAGCAAACGTTAATGTTTAATGAAAGACTACTCAAAATATCGTTAGGCTTTATTGTTTTATTGATTATCGTGGGATTTTTCGCGATTAATTATATGCTCAAAGATGAAGCGAGCATCTCTTCTTACGCCGATTCTCCTGTTGCCAAAAAGGTAACCAATGTAAGCACCGATGCACAAGAAGTGAGCTTAGATACGATTTTCATCAATATACGTTCTCAAAAATTTAAAATCCTAAAAGCAGATATCGCATTAGAAATGAAAAGTAAAAGCGGCAAAAAAGCGCTTATGAACAATATGGATAATGTACGCAACGCCGTGCTTCAATATCTCAACACGATGGATTCTAATGGTCTAGAGACGGTTGCGGGAAAAGAGAGACTCAAGAGTGAGCTTATCAGTATGTTAGAAGATACCTTCGGTTATGAAATTGATACAATCTATCTTAAAAATTTTATTCTTTCTCCTTGAAAAGCATTAAACTAGCCCATGAAAGAAGCGCAATAAAACTGGCATAGAGATAAAGATACTCTCCGTAAAAATTTCCTGCAATCAGAGCTCCTACAAATCCTCCCAGCCCAAATGAAAGACCATAATAAAACTGTGCAGCAAGCTTTTTCTGTTGATATAATGTATATAAAAGACTTAGGGCTGCTGTGTGATGCAGTGCAAAACAAAATGCATGAAGGGATTGTGCCGTGTAAGCAACAAAGAGCGATGAGGGAAATAAAAAGAGTAAAAACCAACGAAGTGCGGCTGTTAATACGCCAAATTTCACTAAGCTCAAAAGGTTAAAACGGCGTAACAGAGGGGATTGAAAATAAAAGAGCACAATCTCACAGATAACACCAAATGCCCACAAATAACTGGTCGTTTCTAGGCTAATGCCATGACTGGTTTCATAAATCGTGAAAAAGTTATAAAACGCACCAAAACTAACTTGCAAGAGAAAAAAGCTAATCCATAAAAACTTTACATGTAAAAGTTGAAACGGTGTGTCGCGCGGTGTTAAAACTTCAAAGACGGGGTTATTATTTGTCAGCCAATACGCAAAAAAAGCTGTCAGCGAAATACCCAATAAAAGATAATGTAAGCCATTGCTGTAATCCTCTAAATGCCTTGCTAAAACAATACCGATGAGCATAAAACCAATGGAACCAAAAAGCCTTGATTTACCAAAACGCTCTTTTTGAAGATGCTCCATAGCGTAGGTTTCAACGTAAGGAAGTATCATTCCAAGGCATGCACCCAGTAACATATTGGGAAGCATAAAAAAGTAGAAGTTATGAATAGCAAAATAAAAAAGCACAATTGCAAAAATAGCGCCAAATAAAGCGGTATAAAAAACTTTTTGTGTCAGTTCAAAATGTTTGAGAAAGAAAAAAGGAACCACAAACCGCATTAAAGGTGCTAGCGCAAAAATAGTACCAATTTGTAAAGCACTGTACCCAAGCATTTGTAAGATTTTTGGCATAAAAATGACGTAAACGCCCGTTACGGCAAAGTATGAAAAGAAAAACCCAGAGATTTTAAAAAAGATCACGCAATGTTACTTCAAAATGGGAACAGAGTGTGTGAGAACATCATGAATAAAAAGACGATCTTTGCGAAAGAAAGGAAAGAAAAGCCCAATAAAAGTTGCAAACACACTAAGTGCAATGACGTAGCGTATCAGAAGACGGCTGAATGAAACTCTTTTCAGCGTGGTTGTGTCTATCAATTCAATTTCATAGGCTTTATAGCCAGGCGTTTGACCTTTTATGGCAAAGAAAAGAATCGTAATAAGCCCATAAGGGATGATAACCAGAAGCCATCCTAAAATCATATGTGCCGCAAAGCCTTCACGTGAGCCAAAAATAAGATAGAAAACAATGTAAAGAATGGGCATGAGAAGCATAAAAGAATCTACAACAAACGCCTTAGCGCGTCTTGTGAAAGGTGCGATGGTGTAGGGAAGTAAAGAAGCATTTGCCTCCTTCTTTCCTCCTTTTTTCGTCTCTCTCCATCGCATTGTAGTTTAATTACCTCGGCTACCAGGTTTGATGGCAACACTCCCTTCTTTGCATAAAGGACACTCACTTGGCTCATAAATGTCAAATTCAAAATCAGCCAATGCAAAAAATGGTGCATCGTTTGGTAATTTACATGTAGGTTTTCCCTCTAAATTACTGCCCACGCGTTTACAAAAACCACGATTGGCTAGGGCTGCAAATCCAACGATAACACCGCCCATAGTCTCGGCAACTTTAGCGGCTTCAAGTGCAGAACCACCTGTTGTGATGATGTCTTCACACACAAGGATTTTTTCACCTTTTTTGATTTCAAAACCTCTTCTGATGGTCATTTCGCCATTGACGCGTTCTGCAAAAATAAATCGTTTTCCGAGTGCGCGCGCAAGTTCATACCCTGCTAAAACGCCACCAAGGGCAGGGGAACAAATGGTATCAACTTCTAAACCATGGGCTTGAATCATATGTGCCAGTTCAACTGCTAATGCTTCGGCAACTTTTGGGTCTTCCAAAACTTTGGCACTTTGAAGATAGAAGCGAGAATGTTTACCGCTACTGAGTAAAAAGTGTCCCTCAAGAAGGGCATTTGCATCTTTATAAATTTTCTCAACTTGCATGGGTTACCTTAAATTTTAAGTAGTTCAGCTTCTTTTTCTTTCACTAAATCATCGACTTTTGAAACAGCCGCATCGGTAATTTTTTGGACTTCATCTTGTCCTTTTTTAGACTGATCTTCTGTGATAAGTTTATCTTTTTCCAATTTTTTTACTTGATCATTTGAGTCTTTACGTACATTACGAATAGCAATTTTTGCTTTATCACCCATGGTTTTCGCTTGTTTTGCGCCCTCTTTACGTTGCTCGCTTGTCATTGGAGGGAAGAATAACTTGATAGCCTCACCATCATTGTTTGGATTGACACCGATATTGGCTTGCATAATTGCTTTTTCAATCTCTCTGAGCATCTTTTTTTCCCAAGGAGAAATCGTAATTGTTGTTGCATCTGTTGCCAAAACAGTAGCCACTTGACTAAGACCGGTAGGTGTTCCATAATAATCGACATGAATGTTATCTAAAATTGAGATAGAAACTTTACCACTACGAATGGTCGTAAAGTCGCGTTTAAGTGCTGCAATACATTTTTCCATATGCTCTTTTTGTTCAGCATATACTTTATTCAGTTCCATATTTATCCTTTACAAGTAGTTTCGTTGAAATTTTATTGCCCACAGAGACAATAATACGTGTACGCTCTTTAGAGGCTATTTTATTAATTTCTGCCTGAAAAACACCATCGCTTAAAGAGGTTTCTTGGTATCCATACCCACTGATATAAATACCACCTTTTGAAGCAGACATGTCCGCTTTGACATAAAGTGAGGTGATTTCATTCTTTTGGTTAAGCGTCTCTGGTTTGCTCCAAGTGGCATTGAGTGCTTTGTATTTAAGAAAGCTTGGGAGATCACTTTTGCCTACCAACGCAGAACGATCCAAATTCAAAGGATCGCTGAAAGTTGCAACGGCACCCATATTTTGATTTAACAGGGCTTCAAAGCCATAGCTTTGTGCAACTTTTTTCACTCTAGGCGTAAATTCACCAAAAGGGTATGAAAAATAGTGAGGTTTGAGACCCAGACGTTGCTCAAAAAGCGAGAGTCCCTCTTGAAAATCATGGTGAAGTGCCTCATCACTGAGTTCATTCATATGTGGATGATTCATAGAGTGAAATTCCAATGAGCCATACTTTGCGGTATCTTTTAGTTGGTCCCAACTCATAAAATCGCCATATTTATTCTCGGTAGCGCCTACATAGACAAACATCGAAAAAGGGTAGTTGTACTCTTTAAAAAGGGCTAGCCCATGCTCGTAAAAGCTTTTATAATTATCATCGATGGTTAAAACGACCCAGTTGTCGGGGATGGTTTCTTTGTTATGCAGTGCTTGGACCAATGTCTGAAGAGGAACAACTTTATAGCCATTATTTTTAAAATAATCAAACTCTTTGCGAAGCTCTTCTAGGGACGTGTTGGTTGAAGGGTACCGGTTGTCATTAAAACGATGGTAGATGAAGATATGCGCATCAGCCCATACCATCATGCTCAAACACAACACAATCCAAAGAGGTTTCATTGTTTACTTATTTAGTGGTAGGTGCTTCAGGAGCCACTGGTGCAGTAGGTGCTGCTGTCTCTGGCGCTGGAACGCTTGGAACAACATTTTTCTCTACTTTAATATCTTCAGCAACAGAAACTTTTTTATCTTGATTGTAAAAATAACCGAGTGTCAGTGTGTTTGCTACAAAAAGGATTGCAACAACAAATGTGAATTTTGCCATAAATCCTGCTGGACCTTTAGCTCCAAAGAGAGATTCATTACTTCCGCTATAGGCGCCAAGTCCAATAGATGAGCTTTTTTGTAGTAAGACAGAGACAGTTAAAATGGCGGTTAAAACAAATTGTAAAACCAATAAAACGGTGGTCATAAGAGATGTCCTTTGTTTTCAAAATAGTGTAGAACCAAGGATTATACCCAAAATGGGTTAAAAAATCGTTAAAGCATATTGAAATCAACAGTGATTTCATCGATAGACCGCGCAGGTAGGTAGGTTTTAGCGTATTCTAAATAGACGCCAGAGGTATAAAAAAACTTCACTAAATCTTTATCGAGTTCATTTTCTTTAGCCATGGTGTATAGAATTTTCATAGCGGTTGATAGAGGCATTCCTGCTTTATAGGGTCGGTCACTGGCAGTGAGGGCTTCAAAAATATCGGCGATGGCTAAAATGCGCGCTTCAAAACTGATTTCATCATCTTTGAGTCCTTGGGGATACCCTTTTCCATTAATTTTTTCATGGTGGTTTCCTGAAATTTGAGGAATTTCTTTGTACTTTTTGGGAAACGGTAGCTTATTTAATAAATCAACGCTGAGTTTAGCATGGTCGTTTATAATGTCGCGTTCCTCTTTGGTTAATGTTCCTTTTTGTGTGCTCAAATGATAGGCTTCATCTTCCGTTAAAATTGTATAGATTTCATCACCGATATGCCATGATGTGTGCGCAAGTGTTTTGATTTTAGCAGCATCCGTATCGCTTAAGAAGGTATCACCGCGATTATGGGTTTGAATCAATTCCCACGCATCTTGCAATCGCTGTTTTTGCGTCATATAGTGTGCTTCAAGCACTTCAAGCGCATACGTCTCTTTGCCTTCTAAATGTGCAACTTTTTTCTCCAAAAAATTTACATGTAAAGCGCGTTCAATAGTCGAAATACGGCTCTTAACAAGCGTGATGCGGTCAAAAATTGCTTCGAGCTTTGTAGCCTTATCGACGATTTGTTCAGGGGTTGCAAGTTTCCCAATATCGTGCATCAAGGCGGCGAAATTAATCTGTTTGAGCTCTTCTTGGTTGAAATGCTTTTGCTTGTAGAGCGTTGTGTCATTATTGATAGCCCGTGATAGCATAAGACTCAGTTTCACCATACGTTTGATGTGCCCTGCCGTATAGGGTGATTTTTTCCCAATAGCAAAGATGATACTTTTTAAAAAAGCTTCAAGAAGGCTTTCGAGGCCTTGAATGAGCGAGGTATTGGTAATCGCAATGGCTGCTTGTGACGCAAGGGATAAAGAGATTTTTTCATCATCAACATCAAAGGCAATCACTTCACGCGTTGAAGGATGCTGTTTATTAAGAAGCTGTAAAACACCAATGATTTCATTTTCATGATTTTTCATGGGAATCACTAGCATAGACTTGGAGCGATACCCTGTTCCTTGGTCGAATTTTTTGGTTCCATCAAATGAAAAGCCTTCGGTTTCATACACATCGGGAATATTAATCAACCTATCTTCCAAAGCGCATGTTACGGCAACCATTTTTTTATTGGGTTCGCTGTTTTCTAAATACAGCGGAAGTGGTTCCCATGTTATTTTCCCGCTTGATCCACCCATTTTGATGTTTAAAGAGTCGGTCTGCGCAATTGTAAAACGCAATTGGTGTTGGTCTAGCAAATAGAGTGTGCCTCCATCAGCACTGGTCAGATTTTTAGCTTCAGTAACAATCATTTCTAAAAGTGAATTAAGGTTTTCATTGGCAGAAAGCGCTGTTCCAATTTGCGTTAGTTTTTGAACACGTTCATCACTGCTCAATAACGTACTAAGGCACAGTTCACCTGTTGCAATGTCAATGAGTTCGCCATCTTTTAAAATATTATGCTTTTCAATACCGATAGCGCAAAGCTCTTCGGTAATTTGATCCACATAAAAGGGTTTGAGATGATTGATATAAATTTTGACATCTCTGTTTAAAAGTTTGAGCCCTGATTCTAAAAAATTAGGGGTAAGATGTTTGCTCTCCTTTGCAATTTTTGTCAAACGATTGGGAAAAGAGACATCAATAATCAACGCTTTAATGGCGCTGTTTTCATTGAGTGTTTGCCAGAGCAGTTCATTGTGAAAGGAGTCCCCCGAAAATAAAAGTGCGCTGTTGTGCTGTTCAATAATATACCCACAGCAAGGAACGGTATGGTTAGATGGTATAGGAATGAGCGTGATGCCATCTTCAATAGGATAACGCTCAAAAGGGGTAATGCTGACATACTGCAATGCCGGTACGGTTGAATTTAGAAGAGGAATTTTGTTGAAATTAGGCCACACTTCATCGTTAAAGAGGTGTTTTTGCAGTGCTTCTATGGTTTGAGGAAGCGCATAGAGTATCAGTGATTCGCTGCGCTTGACAAAAAAATTATCAATCATAAACGCGCTATCAATGATATGGTCTAAATGGGCGTGAGAAAAGAAAATGCGATGGATATGTAAAGCGTCATCGCCTAGCGCATGCATAATGTTGCCTGCATCAATGAGTGTGTTCTTTGTAATTTGGAGGCATGTGGTAAAAGCATTTTGTGCTCGGCTTCCTTGTGCACCAAGAATGCGAATCTGACTCATACTTATCCTTTGGTTGTGTGAACAAACACACCGTTAAATTCACTGGGTGGAAAGGCAATATAGTGCGAACAGCGTTCACAATAAATTGTGTAAATCGTATCATTAATATGATAATTTTTTTGTTTTAAATTTTCAAATAAGGTCAATGCTTCACGAAACTGTGCGTGTTGATACTGTCGGAGTGCTTCATGGTACAACGTCAATTCTTCTTCAAGTATCTCTTGTGAACACTCACATAAAGGGTGTTGATGGTTAGGAATGCTTTTAAAATCATGCACCTGCCATATCTCGACAGGTTCTTGCTTCCCTTTAACCGTGACTAAATCCAATAATCGCATCACGTAGTCACCTTTTAATTGGCGCTTGGTAAAATGCGAAATAATGATATGGGCTCCGTAATATTTGCACAATGATTCCAACCGCGAACCAAGATTGATAGGATCACCAATAACGGTAAAATCGCTTCTGCGACTGGTTCCCATTTCGCCAACAATGGCAAGACCTGTATTGATACCAATACCAATATCAATGATGGGCTTATTGTTGTGAAGCGCCATCGTATGAATAGCGGAAAACTCGGGGTTTTTCTGCAAAATTTGATTTAATTTGACCAAATAATGCAGTTGTTCTAATGCCGCAGAGACTGCTTTATCGGCATGATTTTCAACACTCAGCGGTGCATTCCAATAGGCCATAATCGAATCGCCGATAAATTTATCAACCGTACCACCTGCTTTGATGATAATGTCTGTCATCGGGTCCATATACGCATTCATAAAATGAATCAGGTGCTTTGGTTCTCCCGCTGCTTCGGAAATGGCTGTAAAATTACGAATATCCGAGAAAAAAATCGTAATCTCTTTTTCCATGCCTTGTAAAAAATCGGCTTCACTGCTTAAGATATTATTCATAACGGCAGGGCTTACTTTACTGGCAAATTTATGTTTAATCATCTCTTTTTGTTTGATTTCAAGAAAATAGTTGATGGCCTGACCTATGATAAAAAGAACATTGATAGAAACAATCGGCAGAATGGTGTTGAGCAAAATGCCTTGATAAATCATCGCATAATAATGGGTTGCGATAATGATAAGATTAAGCGCTAAGAGTCCACTAAAGCTCAACAAAGCGCTAGGAAGCAATAAAAGAGCAAACGTGACCAACGCTAATAATGCAATACTCATCATATCAACACCGCGTGTCCAAATGGGCTTTGCAATAAAATTTTGGTGGAGGATATTGTCAATGGCATTGGCATGCACTTCAACGCCTGCGTAAACACTTTCAAACGGAGTGCTTCTTAAGTCCAAAAGTCCTGCGGCTGAGGTTCCCACAAGAGCTATTTTGTCTTTTACATGTAAAGGATTGACATGCTTATTGTACACGTCAATTGCGGAGATATACTGATAACTGTTTTGGCTTCCTCTATAATTAATCATTAAGCGCCCAAAAAAATCGGTAGGGATTTTGTGTTCACCTATAACAATTTGATTGAGACCATTTTCATCGTATAAAATGTCCACTTTTTTTTCACCCAAAATAAGGCGTGCCATCTCTAAACTAAGTGAAGGATAAATCACGCCATTGTATTCCATGACTAAGGGGATACTGCGAACGATGCCATCGCTATCGGGAATGGTATTGAAATAGCCGCTGGAATAAGCTTTTTGTTGAATAAGAGGTATATTTAAAATAGGGCGATATGGTTTTATCACATACGAGCGAGTAGGGCGTTCATGCTCAATCATAATGGCGGATGTTTTGGGTTGCCCTTCGGGTTGGATAGAATCAGGCGTAAGTGCAAAGACATAACCCACAATGGTGGGAGTGTCTTCAATCGTTTTTGCCAACATCTCATCGTAATTAGGAACATCTTGAAACGGAAGCCCTAATTTTTGAAAAACATTGTGAGGTGAGCTATTATCTGCCTCTGCAAAGACAACATCCAAACCAATGATAGCAACGCCAAGGTCAGATAAATTTTGAAGCAATGTAGCCACTTTGTCTCTGCTCCAAGGCCATTGTCCTAGTGCTTTGAGACTTCTTTCATCAATATCAACAATGATGATGTTTTCATCCCCTGGAAGTTCTCCTCGGGTTTGAAGCATCAAATCTTTGATTTTATATTCAAAAGGCTGCCACACGGCGTTAAAATGCAAATAGCCTACGACACCACCCAGTATTACTACCAGTGTAAAAAAGAGTTGTAGTAGGCTTTTTCGCATAGGTTAAAATGTCCACATCACACTAGCTAACGCATTGAGTTTATCGTAATCGTATGGGTCATGATTGGAGTGATTGTCGCTGTACGCAACACTCGCACCTAACGAGAGATTTTTTTGGACGGTATAGCCCAAAGAGAGCTCGTACTGATTTTTTTCATCATGACGTTTTGTCAAAAAGATAGTATCGACATCGCTGTAACGATCATTAATGCGGGTATAGCCTAAAGAGCCTCGGAAGGTTTTGGTAAACTCTTTGGAAAGGTCTATGCCATATTTAAATTCGGTGTAATCCACATCCGTGCGTGTTGTTTCAACCTCTTTGTTGATGCTATAACTGGTTTGAAGGGCAAATGCGAAAAGATTGTCACCGACAATACGTCGATAATTGGCGTAAATGAGATGGGCATTGACATCGTATGTCTCTTCGTGATAGTAGCCTCGTTTAAAGGTGTATCCTCCTTCGATGGCAGAAAGAGGGTCTAAAAGATACGTCTCTTTGAGTCCTGCTCCGACATTGTAAAGATAACCTTTCCCATCAATGTAAACACGGTCAAACATCACAGGGAGTGCGAATTTGACTTGCTTTTCACTCCATGTGGGAGCACTGGAGAGTGAAAAAAGAACGAGGTTATTGAGGCTTGATTTTGAATACAGCTTATCATACCCTACAAAACTATTTTCCAATGTCCAACCGCCACGTTCACCAAAATCATAGCTATGGTTGAGAACGAATGTTGAAAAACCGTAGCCGTCTTTTTCTTTGGTATTTCCAGAAATGGGTATATTTAATGAGGGAAGAATAAACGCTTTATTGCCAATATCGTTATTCACATTGCTATCATAACCACCACCTACAATAACGGCGCCATTAAAGTGATGTGGACTGATACTTGCATCAATGCGACGTTTAAAAGCCATCGCTACATCGCGTATATCGCTTGGAAGTTGGTCATTAAGTACTAGATTGAGTTCCGTTCGCGATAATTCTAATTGCTGGCGTTCATAATAAAGTCGTGCTAACTCAAGATGGGTTCGTGTGTGTTTAGGGTTGATCATTAAAACACGATCAAATGCGGCCATCGCTTCATCGTATTGATGAAGTTCCAACGCGCAACGCCCGACAAAGAAGTTGATTTCGGCACTCTGCGGTGTTTGCTCTAAAAGTTGTTCAAAAAGAGGATAAGCTTGCTTGAAATCCCCTTGATTATACACTGCTTGTGCATGCATATACAGCTCTTTGGATGTGATATCCGTAGCCAAAAGATGTGTACTCAAAAGAACGATGAGAGTAAGGGTTGAGCGTTTCATTATTTGACCGCCTTGAAAACGCCTGAAGCCGTGCTTGTTCCAGCGGTTGCTTTGAATGTTCCACCGACGGCTTCAGCCGAAGTGCCATAAAATTGACCTGTGACGGTACTGGAACTTCCTGCTTGAAGGGCATTGTTGATTTTAACAGTATCGCTATTGGTCGCACTAAACGTTGTTCCATCACTCGGTATTGTCGCTGATACTCCAATGTTCCAAGATTGCGGTGTTGTTTGTTCGGTTTGAAATTTGATATAACTGCTATCACGCAGGCTACCAGCACCTCCACCAAAATCAAAATTAAAAACCACCTCATTATTATTCGTTGCATCAATAGCGTATGTATGAGAACCATCGCTGACAGAACCTAGCACATGTCCATTATAAGTATAAGAAGTGACAGCCTCCCCTGCAATTAAAGAGGCAATGGTTGCCGCTGCCGCATCTGTATCAACGCCTGCCACCCAGTAATTGGTTGTCGGAAGAAGCATACTATCATCATGGGCTTTAACGGCCCAATAACCCCATGAAACATAATCATTGGGATAGGAGTTTTCCGTTTGAATCCATCCTTTATAATTATCAAAATCTTTAATCGAAAATGAGTTTAAGTCGTTATACGTCATTGTTGAACTACCGCTGGATTTTTTTAAATCTAATGAAGTAATAGCGTCTGTATCTCTATCTAAGACAATAGAGCTAAACGTCGTTTCGCCATTATTACGTAAACTATCGTTGGTGCTATTGATTGTAAGATTGAACATATCAGTTGTGCTGAGTATCTCTGTCTCATCCATCACATAGCGTGATGTGGATAAGCCTGATAAGCTAATCGTACCGCTGTGGGTCGATGAAGAAAGGAGCGGTGGATTAAAGATAGGGTAAAAGTCATCACTATAATGGGTAACTTGTCCTATAACATTCGTGTAGGTCGTTGATTGCTGCGATGTTTGCACGGCTTGCGTCGCAAGCGATGGAGCATTTAATGGCTGTGGTGGTGATGCAGGTGTTGGAGGTTGCGGCTGAGGGCTTGTTCCTCCTCCTGCAAGTTGTTGTATAAATGATGGCGTTACATGAACCGGTGGGGATGGCGGTTGGGAAGCCGAGAGAATGGTTGTCGCGAATCCTGCATTGACAAGAACGCTTCCTCCTTGTGTTGTAACATCAATCGCTCCAGAGAGGCAGGCGAACAGACTTGGCGTTCCAGGTTGGTCACCCATTTGTCCTGCTAGTGTTGTTCCTCTAATGCCAATAGTTGCTGTTTTGGTTTCAATCTTAAAATTTTCAGGTGCTGTTTTGCCGATTTTTCCTGTGATGCTTTTAAAGGTTCCTTGTGTAAATTTAAATTTCGCACGAGGGTTTTGTGCATCATTGATGTACTCTTTGATATCTAAATCGCTTTTACTGCCCAGGGTAATCACGGTTTTATCATCAAAAATCAGTTGAATTTGGCTATTTTCACCGGTTTTGATGAGGTCATTTTCCTCTAAAAGAGCTCCGGTTGCAAGTACAATCATTTGATGATCACGGGTTGCACTCGCTTCACCTTTTAGAAGAGAGACTTTTCCAATAGATGCCCATAATTGCGTTGCAAAAAGTAAACATAAAATAATTCCAAAACGCCCGAAATTAGACATTGTAGCCCCCTACACATGGTATTTTAATAATTTTATGAAAAGATTTCTTAAAGTAACATTGTCGTTTCCACATACTGATTACATGTAAAACCAAAACAGTCGTTTTTTAGACAGACATAGGTATAATTTGCCTATGATTGCTCAACACATTAATGAATTTTCTAAAAATGCTTATCGCTATGATGATTACACCGATATTCAAAAAGAGGTTGCGCAACATCTGCTTGCATCCGTGACAACCAATCCTCAAACCATTTTAGATTTGGGGTGTGGAAGTGGCGCTATTTACAAACAGATTCCTTGGAAATTTACTTCGTTTACAGGCGTCGATAGTGCAGTAAAGATGTGCGAAAGACATCCTAAAGATTTGAATGTAACTATTCTGTGTGATGATTTTGAAGCGGAAGATTTAGCTTCAAGACTACAACCTTCTTATGATCTTCTTATTTCATCTTCCGCTTTGCAGTGGGCACATGATATTCAAGCTCTCATTGAAAAAATGGCTTTTACATGTAAAGAAGGAGCGTTTGCCGTTTTTACCGATAAAACATTTCAAACCATTTATGAGATGAGCCATTTTCCTAAATTCTTACCCGAAGCAAAACAGCTACGTGCGGTCTTTGAAAAGCATTTTACATGTAAAAGTGAAATCAAATCCTACCGGCTTTTTTTTGATGATAACCTCTCTTTGTTTCGTTATATTAAAAAAAGCGGTGTTAGTGGCGGAAAGAAGTATTTAAGTGTTGCTCAGACCAAAGAATTGATTCGTAATTATCCGCATGACTATCTTGAATTTGAAGTTCTCTTTATTTGGGGAACACCAGCAAAAGCTTAATTATTTAAATTAGTTATTATAATTATAATAGTAAAAAATATTTTACGATTCAATAAACGTATTAATTATTAATTTATTTAATTATTAATATAATTTATTTTAAATAAAATCCCCTAAAAATAGAGCAATGGTTAAATAAACTTAAACAAAATAGACTATTTATTTAGTCATTTTTTTGTAAAAAGTGAAAAAAAAATTAACTAAATGTTCAAAAAAATTGACTTTTCGCTCTTTCTTTCAAAAAAAGTTATCATTTTTTTTCATTCTTCATCTTTCGATAAATAGGGCATTGGAAGCAAATTGCCTATTTCAGGGAAGTAGCCCTCATCTTAAGTGTAAGTTTCTTCTAAGATTTAACCTTTACAATGGAGTTACAAAGATATGCATTTAGGCTTTATCTCACAAGGCAAAGCTTAAAAGGCAAAAGACAACAAGGAGACGCGATGAAAGTAGAGATCTCACGAAGGAGATTTCTTCAAGGTAGTGTGGCAATGTCTATTGTAGGAGGAGTTAGTCTTAGCTCTTCTTCTATGATGGCAAGTGCAGCATCACCAGCCAAAAAAGTTGGCAATGAAGATAAAAAAATAGCAACATTATGCGAAATGTGTGTTAATAAATGTGCCGCAATTGCGCATGTAAGAAATGGTGTCATATCCAAACTTGATCCAAATCCATTATTCCCAAAATCACGTAACATGCTTTGCCCTAGAGGCAATTCAGGTATTCAAGCCGTATACGATCCAGATCGTCTTAAATATCCTTTGATTCGTGATGGTGAAAAAGGAAGTGGTAAGTTTAAGCGTGTCAGTTGGGACGAAGCTTATGCTTACATCAATGAAAAACTCACCAAAATTTTAGATGAAGAGAAAGACAATCGCTCAACCGTAGCATTTTGTGCAGGTGAAGGTATGGCAGAACATACGTTTAGAAGTTTCTATACGATGTTTGGTTCATCTCATTTCCTTAACCATGCAAGTTTATGTCTTGCGACAACGGTTTCTGGCTATTCGCTTACCATCGGTGGTTATGGTCAAGCAGACCTTGACAATGCCAAATATGTCATCATGGCCGGCGCGAATCGTGCAGAAGCAATCGTCACTCCAGACACCATGGACTTTTTCAAACGTACCAAAGGTCGTGGTGCTAAGCTTGTCGTTGTTGATCCTCGTTTTACCAATACCGCTGCAAAAAGTGACAAATGGTTGGCGGTGAATGTCGGTACGGACTTAGCGTTTGTTTTGGCACTGACGTATGTTGCAATCAAAGAAGAAATTTACAATAAGCCATTCGTTGAGAACTACTTTAATGGTTTTGAAGAGTATAAAAATCATATCTTAAGCAATAACTATACGCCAGAATGGGCAGAGAAGATTACCGGTATTAAAGCAAAAGATATTTACGAAGTAGCACGTGAATTTATGGCAAATGCTCCTCAAGCGATTTACTATCAAGGAAGACGTACAACTTGGTCTAAAAATGATTTCCAACTTCGCCGTGCTCAAGCAATTTTTTCAGCCCTTGGCGGTGGTGTCGATATCAAAGGTGGTATCTGCTTTGGTAAGAGTATTCCTATTGCCGCACACGATGTTGTAGCGCCTTTATACGCACAAGCAAAACCAAGAATCGAGCAAAAAGAAGCTGCGGTTATCGGAGGGTCAGGTTCATGGGTCGCTTTTAGAAATATGGTTTTAGAAAACAGGAGTCCATATCCTATTCGCGCACTCTTTAACTACAAACACAACCCAATGCAAAATATGCCGAACAATGCTAAAACAAAAGAGTTCCTCAAAAAATTAGATTTGGTCGTTACGATTGATACGATGCCAAGTGATACGGTAATGCTCAGCGATGTTATTTTACCTGAGTGTACTTACTTAGAGCGAACAGACCCTGTTGTCTCTTTTGGCGGCATTGAGCCTGCTATTGCACAACGCAATAAAGTCATTGACCCAATGTTTGAAACAAAACCAGTGATGGAAATTATGCGAGGATTAAGCGCAAAACTTTCAAAACCACTGTTTGAAATTACCAAAAAATACGATGAAGATGTTAAATCAGCACTTGAAGATGATGATGAAGCAACGGTTTACAAAGATTTTGATATGACAACACCGTTTGCCTCTTCCCAAGAAGAGCTCAATGAGCATGCTGTCGCAAAATACGAAGGTGCTGCTGAAATATTGAAAGAAAAAGGTGTTTTCTATCCTAATATGAATGAGTATTTCAAAAAAACAGGCGTGAATGATTATGAATACTATCCAGAAAGTAAACGTGCTTATTCGGTTAAAAACAATAAATACGGTACTCCATCTGGCAAAATTGAGTGTGTGGTTGCTTCCTTGGAGAAAAAAGGAATCGATGGTATGCCAACGTGGAAAAGTGAATATGAGATGGCAATTCCAGCAGGCAAATTCAGATTTGTGACAGGTCGCCATGCCCAGTTCACACAATCTGGTTCGTCCAATAACCGCATGTTACTCAACCTTGTTCCAGAAAATTATGCTTGGATTAACAAGCGTACAGCAGAAAAAATGGGTATTAAATTTGGCGATAAAATTGAAGTATCAAGTCGTGCAGGTAAAACGACGATTAAAGCGTATCCAACAGAGAAAATTGGACCAGATACACTCTTTTTTATTCATGGATTTGGTAATTACTCTGAAGCATTAACCCGTGCATACCACAATGGTGGTAATGATGCCGCTATTATTGAAGATAGCATTGAGCCCATGCATGGAGCCTCTTGTCTTCATGACACAATTGTAGAAATTAGAAAGGTTTGATTATGGCACGTTATGGAATGGCATTAAACTACAATAACTGTATCAATTGTAGAGCATGTGAAAGCGCATGTAAAGAAGAAAATGGCGTTTTACTTTTACCCGATCATTATCGTATTTGGGTAGGAGTCAAAGAAGCGGAAGGACAATTTCCTAATATCTCAATAGCGTCACAAACGTATCATCCAAGTCAATGTCAGCATTGTGAAAATGCGCCATGTCAGCAAGTGTGTCCTACCAATGCAACACATTACAGCCCAGAAGGCGTTGTACTTGTTGATCCAACGAAATGTATTTTGTGTACGTATTGTATCAATGCGTGTCCTTATGATGCACGTTATGTCGATGAGAGAACCAACACGGTGGATAAATGTACATTTTGTTCCGATACCAGACTCGCCAATGGTGAAACCACCACAGCGTGTCAAGCAACGTGTCCAACAAAAGTAAGAGTATTTGGTGATTTAGATGACCCAAATAGTGAAATTTCGCAACTACTTGCCAACAAAGAGTATCGTCAAGTTAAGAGTCACTTGGGTACTAAACCAAAACTATTTTATATTTTGTAGGAGTTTACAATGCAAACACTTTCTTTGAAAAAACTCTTTTATTTTGAAAAAACGCCACTCAATGTCGTGATGGCATTTGTTACCGTTGCACTGCTTGCCGCTTTTGCCGCAGGAGCTGTTGTGTATATTCTTCATGGACATCACGCGTATAACGTTACGCGCCAACATCCGTGGGGACTTTTAATTGCAATGTACGTCTTTTTTGTTGTATCCAGTACGGGTCTTTGTATTATCTCTTCGATTGGACATGTTTTTGGTATAGAAGAGTTTCAGCAAATTGGTAAACGTGCTATTGCAGGAGCGATTATTACGATTAGTTCAGGTTTTGCAGTCATTGGCTTAGAAATTGGTCACCCTATGACAATGGTCATTTACAACGTCTTAACCCCAGGTTTAACATCAGCAATTTGGTGGATGGGAACGTTATATGGTCTTTACCTAACATTTATCTGTTTAGAGTTTTTCTTTCTAGCAATTAAAGTCAATCATACCTTCTCTAAAATCTTTGGTATTTGCGGTCTTTTGGTCGGTCTTGCTGCTCACTCTAATCTTGGTGCCGTTTTTGGATTTTTGATTTCACGTCCATCTGCAAATGGCGTGTTTTATCCTGTTTACTTCATTCTTTCGGCAATGATTACAGGATGTTATTTGGTCTTCTTAATGTATGGTTTCAGATATAAAATGAACTTCCCTGAAAAAATCAGCATTATGTTGGTCAAACTTGCAAAAATTTTAGGCATGCTTTTAGCGGTGCTAATCTTTTTTGAAGCGTGGAAAATCATCACAGCACTTTATGGCAATATGCCTGAGCGTGCCGAGACTATTTTGCATGCAACTAAAAGCCCAACATTCTGGTTTGGAGAGTTGTTTCTTGGTATGTTGATTCCTTTTACGGTTATTCTTTTGAGTAATGCAAAAGCGATTAAAGCAACCGTCTATGCTTCAATCACAGGTATGATAGGTATCTTCTTTATGCGATACGATTTAGTCCATGATACTTTGATCTACCCAATGGCAACCCTAAAACGTTCTGAGTATCAATTGCCTCCAACCTTTATCGAATATTTCCCTTCTGCAACTGAGTTTGCGATTGGTTTTGGTGGTATCGGTTTGGCATTGTTTATGTACTACCTTGCAGATAAAGTATTTAATCTTGACGAAACCGAAGGTGCTCATCATTCATAAACGTGTTAGCTAACTCATAGCAACCATGTACTTTACATGTAAAGTTGAAAAAGCATAGAAGAAGCTCTCTTCTATGCTTTTATTATTTTGAAATAAAGAAGTAAAAATGATAAAATTCACGAGAACAATAGAGCTACTGTGTATTGGAACGCTCTTTGTAATGACTCCAGCGTATGCGAGTGTTGATAAAGGGCTAGAACTTTACAAGCAAACGATGCGTAAAGTCTGTGGATTTAGCGGTAATGTTATGGCAAAAAAACATGCTCAACAGGAATGGAAAATTGTGTATGAGGCGGGAAAACTTCAAGAAGAACTTTTACGCCAATGTCCCAATGCAAAGCCATTAAAAATAGATGCATTGAAAGATATGTATGAATTTTTATATTATTACGCGAGTGATAGTGGCAATACGGCGGTATGTTATTAATTTAAATTTGGAAAAAATATGTTTAAAGACTTTGCAAAAATAGAGACGTTCTTAACCGTAGTGCGTGAGAAAAGCTTCTCAAAAGCTTCTCGCAAATTAGGTATTAGCCAGCCAGCCGTAACGCAACAAATGAAGCAACTTGAAGAGTATTTAAACATCCAAATTGTTGATCGTAAAAAAAATGGAATTAATTTAACCAAAGCCGGTGAAGAGTTATTCCAAGTTTTTCTAAATCTTGAAAAACAGATGTTGCTCACCGAAAAAGAGATTTTACGCTTAGTCAATAAAGAGATGCTCTTCATCCTAGGAGCGTCCCCTGTTATTGGTAACTGTATTTTGCCTGATTTTTTAAATGACATCCAAGAAGTGATTTCAAACAGTGTTATGGTCAAAGTGAATAACTCCCTCGAAATTACAGAATTATTGTTGAATCGAAAAGTTGATTTGGCGTTAATTGAGTCACCTGTCTTTCATAATGACATCTTTTACCGAGAGTGGATGGATGATGAACTTGTGGTTGTCAGCCGCTCTGCTTTACCAAAGGTTTTGAAAAAAGAAGAACTGTTTGATCTGCATTGGATATGTCGCGAAGAAGAGTCGAACACGCGTAAAATTATTTATGAAACGTTCGCAAAAATAGAGGTAGATTGTAAAAATTTTACCATTAAAAATATCGCCAACAGTGCAATGACAATCAAGCAAACATTATTAAAAGCAGATACAAATGGTGTCCCCACCGTTTCGATTCTCTCCAAATACATGGTTGAGGACGAAGTGGAACAAGGAACATTGCACGTTGCTAAAATAAAAGGTATTCAGCTTGTTCGAAAATTTTATATTTGTTATCTCAAAGATCGTATTCAAGATGCTTTGATTGAAAGTACTTTGGACTATTTAACGCATAAACAAGATATAAAACCTGCTTTCTAACATTTTTAAGAAGTGCGACGGCACTTCTTTCTCCTCTTTTTAAATCTACTGTTACCATCAGCTTATTCCTTAAAAAGTTAAATTTATTTATATTTTGTAACGAAAAACAATTTTTACAGACATTATAATAAATAAAAGTAAACTTTTTGATAATTATATTATATAATTGTCAAAAAAAGGAGTTAAAAATGAAAAAAGTTATATTAAGTTTACCTATTGTGATGTCGTTTCTTATCGGTGCAGATACGGCACAAGTAGAAAATTGTATTGAAACTTTTCAGCGAGAATTGTCTGAAATACTTTATGCTAAACCTGCAGATAAAAATCTTACACTTGAAGATTTAACAAAAAAAATGAATTCTGTTTTGGACAAAGAGTGCGATATTAATGTTTCGAAAATTGATATTAACAAGACTGCCAATGATGGTCAAATACCAAATAATTCAAATGATGAACATGTTATCGTTTTAGATACAACTGAAAATAACGGTGATTGTATAGAAAATTTCCAAAAAGAGATAAGAGATATTTTAAATGAGGATAGCTCATCTGGGAAAGAAAAGAAAGTCAAAGTGATTATCAAAGGAGATGGTAATAATTGCACAAAAGAACAAACTCACTAAGAATTCTCTCTTGGAGATACCCGCTTTGGCGTATCTCCCCTCATCAACTTTCCAGTACTTATTTTGGTTAATTATTTTTAAATTTTAATATATAAATCTCAAAAATGTAACAAATTTTTAACTATTTTGTTAAGAAAATGCCATATTTTTACTAATTTATAAAATAATTATAAAAATATTTTATTTTTTTTATAAGCGTAAGTTAGGTACTTCCAATAAAAATTTAATTAATAAAACTTATAAATAAAATTATGATTAATAATAATATAAAGAAACTGCCTTTACAATGTACTCCAGAAATCGTTATTTCTATGAATTTCAAACTTATAAATTAAACAGAAAATGGAGCAATATGATGAAAGTTGAAATCTCACGAAGGAGATTTCTTCAGGGTAGTATAGCGTTAAGTGTATTGGGTGGAACAACTCTAAGCTCAACGGCTATGTTGGCAAAATCAAAAGAAGATGCCAAAGATTTACTTATGAAGAAAGTTCCTACTGTCTGTGAAATGTGTGTGAATAAATGTGCTGCGATTGCAACTGTAAAAAATGGCATTGTCACGAAACTTGATCCGAATCCTTATTTTCCAAAATCAAGGAATATGTTATGTGCACGTGGTGACGCAGGAATTCATGCGTTGTATGACCCTGATCGCCTTAAGTACCCTTTGATTCGAGTCGGTGAACGAGGCGATGGAAAATATAGAAGAGCAACATGGGATGAAGCCTATACTTTTATTGAAAAAAAATTGGTACAAATTTTAGATGAAGAGAAAGACAATCGCTCTTGCATTGGCTATTGTGCAGGTGAAGGGATGGCAGAGCATACATTTAAAGCATTTATGTCAGACAAATTTGGTTCATCTAATTTTATCAATCACTCATCTATTTGTTTGCAAACAGCAGTATCTGGCTTTACATTAACGATTGGTGGTTATGGTCAAGCGGATTTAGAAAATGCCAAATATGTCATTATGGCAGGAGCAAATCGTGCAGAAGCTATCTTAACCCCCGATACCATGGATTTGTTTAAACGCACACGTGGTCGTGGGACAAAATTGGTTGTAGTCGATCCTCGCTTCACCAATACCGCGATGCATGCAGATACGTATGTGCCTATTAAACCGGGAACGGATTTAGCATTTGTGCTAGCACTCACGTATGTTGCGATTATCGATCAAGTTTACAATCGCAGTTATGTTGCTAAAAATTTCGTTGATTTTGAGCAATACAAACAGCATATCATTGACAATGATTATACGCCTGAATGGGCCGAAAAAATCACAGGCGTTCCTGCCAGTACAATTTGTAAAATCGCGCATGAATTTATGGCAAATGCTCCTCAATCTATTTATTATCAAGGCAGGCGCACTACGTGGTCAAAAAATGATTTTCAACTACGTCGAGCGATGGCTCTATTTACAGCACTAGGAGGCGGTATTGATGTTAAGGGTGGCATCATCTTTGGAAAATCCATTCCTCTTGGTGAACATGCTATCAATGCTCCCATGTATGCTAATGCACAACCGAGAATTGATAAAAATGTTGCCGCCATTGTTGGGGCAACAGGTTCATGGGTTGGATGGCGTAATCTTGTCGCAGAAGGTAAATCATCGTACCCAATTCGTGGCATGTTTGTTTATAAGCAAAATCCAATGCTCTCGGTTCCAAACACAAAAAAAACACGTCAAATGTTTGAAAAAATGGATTTAGTGGTTGTGATAGATACAATGCCCAGTGATACGGCAATGATGGCAGATGTGATTTTGCCTGAGTGTACCTATCTTGAACGAGAAGACCCTGTAAGAGCATTCCCTGGTTCAGAACCTGCTCTTGTACTACGTCAAAAAGTGATTGAACCGATGTATGAAACAAAGCCTGTACAAGAAATCATGCGAGGTTTGAGCACAAAACTTACAAAGCCATTGTGGGAAATTACCAAAAAATACGATGAAGATGTACAAGATGGATTGGAAGATACTGATGAAGAGGATTTTATTGAAGAAAATGGTTTTGATTTGACAGAGCCTTTTGCTGAGTCGCAAGAAGAGATTAACAAGCACATGGTTGTCAGTAAACATGGTGAAGAAGCGTGGAAGATTTTACGAGAAATGGGTGTTTATTATCCCAATATGTTGCAATACTTCAAAAAAATTGATAACAATACTTATGAATGTTACCCACAAGATAAAAAATTTTACTCTGTTTTAAAGTTAGAAGAAGATTTCAACCCTGAAACCTTCTTGCACGATACCTGTGTCAATCCAATTGATGTTGCAGGCTTACAACGTTCTTTTAATACTCCTAATAAAAAAGTCGAGTGTTATTTAGGAAGTATGACGGCAAAAGGTGTTGATGCGATGCCCACATGGAAAGAGAGCGATTACGTTCCTGTCCCTGCTGGAAAGTTTAAATTTGTGACAGGTCGTCATGCGCAGTTTACGCAAAATGCAACTCAAAACAACATTATATTGCTTGAACTGATGCGTGAAAATTATTTATGGATTAATGATAAAGAAGCACTTAAACTGGGTATAGAGTTTGGTGATACGGTTGAAGTCCAAAGTAGTGTTGGAAAAATTCATATTAAAGCATATCCCACTCCTAAGATTATTGCTGAAGCGGTTTTTTATATTCATGGCTTTGGCGCCAAATCAGAAGGACTTAGCTTTGCCCATGATAATGGCGCAAGTGATAATGAAATTATCGAAGATACAATAGAACCCGTTCATGGTTGTGCCAATATGCATGAAACTATTGTTTCTATCAGAAAGGTGTAACAATGAACTATGCAATGGCTCTTAATTATCAAAATTGTATTAACTGTAAAGCATGCGAGGTAGCATGTAAAGAAGAAAATGGCGTCCAATTGGGTGCCGATAAACAACGTATTTGGATAGGCGTTGTGGAAGGAACGATTTTTGGAAAACCTTTTGCCAATCTCTATCCTTCACAATGCAATCACTGTATTGATGCACCTTGTGTCAATGTTTGTCCTACCAATGCAAGCCACTTTGCCAAAGGAGGCATTGTCAAAGTAGATGCCTATAAATGCATTTTATGCAAAGGGTGCATGGAGGCTTGTCCTTATGATGCAAGGTTTGTCGATGATACGATGGTTGCCGTTGATAAGTGTACATTCTGTGATCATCGTATTGAAGAATATGGTACAACTGCTTGTCAGGCTACCTGTCCGACGAAGGTAAGGGTTTTTGGCGATTTGGATGATGAGAATAGCGATATTGTCAAACTACTTAAAAGAAAACGATTTTTCTTTCAAAAAGAGAGTGCGGGCACACTTCCAAAACTTTTTTATATCTTACCAGATGATGAAGCATATGCCAAGCAGAGCGTTTCTCCTGATACGATAATTCATACATGGAATGATATAAAACCTCTTTATGAGAGTGCAAAGAATAGAAGGAGTCAAGAATGGAAAAAATAAATTTTGTAGGTCTTGAGATTAACAAGATACATTTTAGTGAACTTTTTTTCAATAAAACAATGCTTTTAGCCTATTTTCTACTAGCATTTGCTGTATTTGGAATTTATGATATTTTTGATGTACGGTACTTTAGTGCAGCAGCTAATGCGCATGCATCAGGTCTGAATCCAACAAGTCCCGCATTAAAAGAAGCGATGCATTTAGCCGTATTTGGAGATGTCGGTGAAGTCAATCGACGTAGCCCATGGACGCTGTTTATTGTGAATTACATGTATATGATTTATACGGGAAGTGGTGTTATTTTTTTAGTTGCGTTGGCTGAATTAATGAATTTTCATTTGGTAGCTAAAGCCGCAGCAGGATTTATGGTTGCAGGTATTGCAATGGTCTTTGCAGGATTGTTTACAATTGCGACGGATTTAAATATGCTCAATATGTTATGGATGTTTATAACGCCTAACATAGGTGCAGGAATGTGGCTTATGCTCCCGTTGTATTGTACGTACATCCCCTTTGTTTTATTTGAAATTTATTTAGTTTTAACCAATAAACGCACTCTTGCAAAACGTTTGGCACTACCTATTTTAGTTCTAAGCATTGGTGTTGATTTAGTAGAGTATTTTATTCAAGCAAAGCTTTTTTCGATGAATACGGCGCGCCATTTGTGGACTGAATTTCCCTTTTTAACTTTTTATTTCATTATCTCAGCCTTTGTCTCTTCTTTAGGGATTATGGGAATATTGAGTTACTTAATACATCGTGATAAACCAGAATATAGAGCTATGATGGAGTTATTGCGTAAGGCTATGTTGTTTTTCGTATCGATTTTAGGGCTGTATGAAATTTTTGGCTATATGACAGTCGATAGAGACTGGGCGTTTTTAATTTTATTTGGACCGTTTCGTTATGTTTATTTTATGGGTTATATCTTTCTCACCTTAGCACTGCCATTTTTATTAATTCTCAAACCAGGAAAGTCAGTTTTGACACTTTTTGCTTCTGTGAGTGTGGTTATAGGCGGTTTTGTTGGGCGGTATTTATTTGTTTATGGTGGTAATGCAAATCCTATGTCAAACCGCTTCGGATTAGGGTATGAGAAATATGATTTTTATGCCCTCTCCAAATCATTTAATTATATAGCTCCACATTATGGAGAAATTTGTATCGTTATTGGCTCTCTTGGTGTCGCAATTGTTATCTATAAGCTTTTTGATACTCTTTTTTCTATTAATATACTAAGAGAACATCATTAGGAGTGTGGCGTTGCTACCGAAGAGATATAAAAAATTTATCTTTTTAAAAAAAATTTAAACATTTAAAGCTTTTTAAGCAATAAAGTAAGATAATTATTATGTTTTCTTTATATATTTATCAGGAAATAATGCTTACTTTGGTGTCATGGAAGTGACTAACGACGTTTAAGAACTCAACTCATGTGTAAACATTGAGCCTATAACGTAATATTCTAAAGAGGAGATAAGATGAAACTAAGAGTCATTAGTGCTAGCATCGTTGTTGCAGCATTGTTGTTAAGTGGATGCGCTACTAATCAACCTGAAGTCAATACAATACCTACTACAAAGGCATTGACCGCACCAACACCTCATGTGAAGGAATTGATTGAGAAATATAAACTTGAAATAGTTGATTATGCTTATACAAAACAAGCCATAGGCAATGGCACACGTAGTGGAGCGAAAGCCCTTTTAATTGATGCAAGGCCAAATCCAAAATATCTTGGTGGAACCATTCCAAGCAGTTTGAATATTCCCGATACACAAATTGATAAATATATTGGACAATTGGATAAAGTGGCGAAAGATAAAGAAATTATTGTTTTTTGTGGCGGCTGGGAATGTGAAAAAAGCCCTATTGTTGCAGGCTATTTGAAAGACCATGGTTTTACGAATGTTAAGCTGTATCAAGCGGGTGAACCAGAGTGGAAAGAGAAAAATTATTTAGAAGTAGGTCTTCCTGTTGCTCAAGCCGCATTTAAAAACGAAAGCGCTCTTTTAATAGATGCAAGACCACTCGGCAAATATCTAGCAGGTTCCATTCCAGGAGCTTTACATATTCATGATGCTGATGCGGATAAATTCGTTGGGCGCTTACCGATAGATAAAGCTACACCTATTATCACATTTTGTGAAGGATATGATTGCGCAAAATCACATAATTTAGCACATAAGCTTCAGGAGCTTGGTTATACTAAAGTAAGTGTTTTTGCTGCTGGTTATCCTGGTTGGAAAGAAGCAGGGCTTCAAACAACAGCTGGTGGCATGAAAAAGGCAGAAACTGTTACAGCACCTAAAAAAGATATGTTTGTAGAAGGCATTAAACTCGGTTCCGATGAAGGTACAGTGGATGGTGAGTGGTATAAAGCATTAATTATGAGCGATAAAATTCCAGCTAATGTTGCGGTCATTGATGTAAGAACACCAGCAGAATTCGCAAATGGGCACATTAAAGGTGCAGTTAATATTGAAGCGGGCAAATTAAGTGCTAAAGAGTTAGCGGCCAAATTACCTAAAGGCAAGGTAGTTATATTTAATTGTTCTGCAGGTGGCCGATCTATGGAGGCTTTCTTAAAGCTTCAAAATGCAAAAATAGATGTGAGTAAAATTTTCTATTTTGATGCTAATATTAAATGTAATAAAAACAGTAAATGTGAGATTAAAGTCAATGAGCCTTTAGGCTAAAATCTTTACATGTAAAAATAAAAAGGGATAGGGAGTATAATTCCCTATCCCTTTTTTTGATGCTTTTTAGAACTTATTCGTCGCGAGAACCAAAAATTCCAAGAATTTGAAGCAATGAGATGAAAAGGTTTAGAAAATCTAAATAAAGAGCAATAGCTCCTTCAACAGGAGTTTCATAAGCACCTCTAATGATATTCTGTGTATCGTACAAGATAAACGCACTGAATAAAATTGAACTAATTCCTGCAATTGCTAGCTGAACGATAGGGCTATGAAAAAAGATATTGATTAAACTTGCAACGACAATAACAATCAATGTAATAAATAGCATCTTGCCCATTGCCGAAAAATCTCTTTTTGTATTCATCGCAAATACTGAAAGTCCACCAAAAGCAACCGTTGTCAAAATAAATGCATTTGCAACGATACTTGCTCCACCTGCCATACCTAATGTGTGTGCAAGAAGAGGAACCAGTGTTAATCCACTGATAAACGTAAATCCAAAAAGTAAAATCATATTGATACCAGGTTTGCGTTTAGCTGCGTAAAGTCCAAACAAGAACACAAATTCTAAAATCACTAATCCCCAATACCAAGAAGCTACCGTTTTAGGCATCCCTAATCCAACATAAGATCCTGCACTTGCTGCAAGAAGTGAAGCTGCAAATAATTGGTATGTTTGTTTGATGAAAACTCCAATTGAGCTATCACTCACTTTCGTTTGTTCATAAGTACCTTCATGTGAATGTTGTTGTATATAGTTTCTGTCATACAGTCCCATGTAAAATCTCCTTTATAATATGTCATAAGAATGTTAAAATAAAAAAGCATTTTATCAAATTCAAGAATAAGAATGCAATTTTTTATTTCCCTATTATATGGAAAGAGAGTAAACGAAAACTAAATAAATTTAAGAAGTTCTCAAAAACTTTGAGTGCCTTGAATAGCTTTAACGTTATTTTAAGGAAGGGGAGTATATAATTTCGTCCTCGTTTGAGA
>MTLC01001560.1_pt1 | contig 68399 bp, 47 predicted proteins | sample 1982451 | NCBI WGS metagenome assembly MTLC01 (sample SAMN05710165, study PRJNA340218) | biofilm metagenome | isolation source: sample SPH anode biofilm adapted to +100 mV | place: USA | collected 2012-02-03 | reverse complement strand
AAAAATAGAAAAATGTTAAAAGAGCGTCTTTTTACAAACTAAACAAGTTTAATTATTAACCAAAAACGGTCAACGTGATTTAGGCATTAACATACCTGAAACCTGAAACTTGGAACCTGAAACTTGAAACTTGAAACCTGAAACTTGAAACTTGAAACCTGAAACCTGAAACACGAAACATTAAAATACTCAACTAACTTTGGACTATTCAAAAATCCCTTCACCTTGTTACGTGCTTGACGAGCAAGCGTTTCGTAAAAACCTGGCATTGATAAAATCGGTCAAAGAGCGCGCCGGAGTAGAAATTATTTTGGCGTTTAAAGCGTTTGCCATGTGGTCGGTATTCCCTATCGTGCGTGAATATATCCCCAGCAGTACGGCAAGTTCATTGGCGGAGGCGCGGTTGGCTTTTGAGGAAATGCGCAGTCCCGCGCATACTTACGCGCCCGCGTATTCCGATGAGGAATTTCCCGAAATAATGAGTCTTAGCAGTCATATTACGTTCAATTCGCTGACACAGTTTGAGAAATTTTATCCTCAAACCGTGGGTCAGAAAATTTCTTGCGGACTGCGTGTTAATCCTGAGTTTTCGGATGTGGAAACGGATTTGTATAATCCTTGCGCGCCCGGCTCGCGCTTGGGCGTAGTTGCCGATTTGCTGGGCAAGAAACTTCCCCAAGGGGTGGAAGGTTTGCATTTTCATACGCTCTGTGAGTCTAATTCGTTTGATTTGGAACGTACGCTTACGGTAGTAGAGCAAAAATTCGGTAAATATTTTTCCCAAATAAAATGGCTCAATATGGGCGGCGGTCACCTTATGACGCGCGAAGGGTACAATGTAGAGCATCTTATTCAGGTTTTACAAGCGTTCAAAGCCAAATATCCCCATTTACAACTTATATTGGAACCCGGCAGCGCTTTCGCTTGGCGCACGGGCGTGTTGGTGGCGGATGTGCTGGATATTGTGGAAAATAAAGGAATTAAAACGGCAATGCTGAATGTCTCTTTTTCCTGCCACATGCCCGATTGTTTAGAAATGCCGTATAAACCTGCTATTGTAGGCGCTACGGACGTTGTGAAAGGAAAACCCACGTATAGAATGGGTGGAAATAGTTGTCTTTCAGGCGATTTCTTCGGCGATTGGTCGTTTGATAATGAACTGAGGGTAGGGGATAAGGTGGTTTTTGAAGATATGATTCATTACACGATGGTAAAAACCACCATGTTTAACGGCGTTTCGCACCCTTCCATCGGCATTTGGACGAAAGACAATGAATTTAAGTTGATTCGTAAGTTTGGATATGAAGATTATAAAAATCGCATGTCTTAGATAAGAAGTTTCGAGCTTGCCTGCCGTCAAGGCAGGTTTCAAGTTTTAAGTTCCGAGTTTCGAGTGGGTAGTCAGTACAACTAATTTCAAATCAAAAAATAATCTGTTAGCTTGTGAGACAAGACACTTTCATCTGTCAAACTTCAAACTGCGAACAGAGCTAACTTCAAACGTCAATAACTTCCCTCTTTATATAAAATAATTTTAAAAAAAATACTTGCAAGGTAATTTTTATTGATATACATTTGTATCCTCGAACGGTTGTTCGTTTAACCTTAATTCATTGTAAAAATTTAACTCTAATTACAAAATGGGAAAAGTTTTAATTATTGGCGCAGGGGGCGTTGGAACGGTAGTAACGCATAAAGTGGCGCAAAATCCGGAAGTCTTTACGGAGGTAATGTTAGCCAGTCGCACAAAATCAAAATGCGACGCGATAGCCGCCGATGTAAAAAAGCGTTACAACGTGGACATTCAAACAGCTAAGGTCGATGCCGACAATGTGGCGGACTTGGCTACGCTGATGAAAACCTTCAAGCCGGAAATTGTTATCAATGTGGCATTGCCGTATCAGGATTTAACCATTATGGACGCTTGTCTGGAATGCGGTGTAAATTATTTGGACACGGCTAATTATGAACCCTTAGACGAAGCTAAGTTTGAATACAAATGGCAATGGGCGTATAAAGACAAGTTCAAGAAAGCGGGTTTGACTGCCATTCTCGGCTGTGGATTTGATCCCGGAGTAACTAGCGTATTTACCGCTCATGCCGCTAAACATCATTTTGATGAAATTCATTACTTGGATATTGTAGATTGTAATGCCGGCGATCACGGAAAGGCTTTTGCCACCAATTTTAATCCGGAAATTAATATTCGTGAGGTAACTCAAAAAGGAAAATACTGGGAAAACGGCAAATGGGTGGAAACCGAGCCGCATGAAATTCATAAACCATTAAATTACCCGGAAATAGGTGCCAAAGAATCATACGTTATTTATCACGAAGAACTTGAATCATTGGTGAAAAATTTCCCCACCATCAAACGCGCCCGTTTTTGGATGACGTTTGGGCAGGAATATCTTACGCACTTGCGCGTGATTCAAAACATCGGCATGTCGCGTATTGACGAAGTAGAATTTAACGGACAAAAAATAGTTCCTATCCAGTTCCTGAAAGCCGTATTGCCTAATCCGGGCGACTTGGGCGAGAACTACAAAGGCAAAACCTCTATCGGCTGCCGTATAAAAGGTTTCAAAGACGGCAAAGTGAAAACCTATTATATTTACAATAATTGCAGCCACGAAGCCGCTTATAAAGAAACAGGGACCCAAGGCGTGAGCTACACCACCGGCGTTCCGGCTATGATTGGCGCCATGATGTTCCTTACCGGCGAATGGAGCAAGCCGGGTGTGTACAATGTGGAAGAATTTAATCCGGATCCGTTTATGGAACAACTGAATAAACAAGGTCTGCCTTGGAAAGAACTGCACGATGTGGATTTGGAACTATAAAAGATACAAAATTTATACATTAATGACTTTGCCAAAGTTTTTCAGACTTTGGCAAAGTTGTTTTTAAAGAGGAGTAGTGATATTGTAAAGCAGTAAACCGTGAATCGGTTAGTTGCCGGCTAACCGATTTATAATTTGTCGGATAAATATTTTTGAAAAAAAATCATTTTCTATGTTATACTTTTGCAAGTGAATCGTCGTATATTAAAAATGAGTCAGGAAATATACAAAAAAGAGATATTGCCGCTTCGTCCACAATTTTTTTACACCGCTAAAAAAATGCTGGAAAATGATGAAGAAGCTGAGGATGCCGTGCAGGAAGTTCTTCTTAAACTTTGGCGTATCTGTGACTCATTCCATCAATACGATAATGTCGCGGCAATGGCGGTAACTTCACTGAAAAATCATTGCTTAGATCGCCTGAAAGTACTGAAACGGCAGCAACCGTTGAATGAAACTACTGATTTTCGGATAACGCACGACAACCCGCATTTACAGTTGGAACGAAGAAACACGGAAGAAATTCTGATGAAAATCATTGAAACATTGCCTCGACTGCAACAAATGATTATAACGATGAAAGATGTGGAACGTTATGAAGTGGAAGAAATAGCCGATATTACTGGCACAAACGCCGAAGCAGTACGTGTAAACCTGTCTCGCGCACGAAAAAAAGTGCGGGAAGACTACCTAAAAATCACCCGATTATGAAATTACGACTGAAAAAAAATAACCTCACTTTTCGTCAAGCGGACGAATTGATTGAGAAGTATTACGAGGGGAAAACCTCGTGTCGGGAAGAAGATATGCTTCGTGAATTTCTGTTGCAAAGCAATCTTCCTGATGTCTATGATGCGGAAAAAGCCATTTTCGGATATTTCCGGCCCGAGAAATCAATGCAAAAAAAATCTTTTAAGCTTAAACCTCTTTATAGAAGTATAGCTGCTGCGGCAGCCATAGCGTTAGTCGTTATTTCGGTTTATAAGTTTAATCCTGACACTAAAAATTACGCTTACGTAGATGGTAAAAAAATCACGAATATGGAACGCGTGAAATCCTTGGCAAACAGTTCTTTAACCGATGTGTCATCAGAAAATAACGTGGTGGAAGAACAGTTAGAGCAATTTTCGGACATTGAATTTTGAACATCAAATACTGGATAGATATGAAGAAAAAACTGAGAATAATCCTGTGCTTAACACTGATTTTAGGCGCGACAACTTTACTTCAAGCCCAAAATGGCTTGGAAATAGAGAAAGTTTTTCAGCAGTACGGCAAAAATAAAGGGGTAACTATGGTCTCGTTAACGGACAGAGAATTTGGCGATTATGAACTCGCGCTTTTTAAGAGCATTACTATTTCCGGCAATGCTTCCGCGGCGGATTTTATAAGGAAATGTCTGGAAAAAGACCAGCTTGGCGCCAAGAAAGTAAAGCAAGTAATGGTAAACGGAAAGGCGCAATCCATTTTTTTAGAATTACCTAAAAACGGTAACCTTTCTCGTCTCGTTCTTTTTAATGAAATAACAAAGTCCGAACAGAAACTTACGCTGATATACATTGAGTCTGAGGAAAATTCTGACGATATATTGAAATTTATTTTAAAGAAAAAATAAGAAAGAAGTTATAGAATTTACAGAAGTTAGAAGTTATGGATTATTTGAATAAGAAATTTGATTTTCAGAACTTTATAATGTTAAGCTAAAAATAAAAATAATTGATAAAAACACAGGAAACAAAACAATGAGAAAAATTACAATCACAGCTATACTGCTGGTTACAAGTCTAATGACTTTTATTTTACCTGCTCAGGAAAAAAAGGATACTACCGTGGTTTTTAACCGGAAAATGATTTATATTCAAGATAGCATCGGACAAATGAAGGTGCGTGTGATGGATAAAGATTCCACCGAATATAAAAAAGTGTATGAAGGTATTTTTACCGATAATAAAACGTATGAGCGTTTCAGTGTGATACAGGAAATTGGTTTTAACATTCCGTTTACAAAGAAAAAAAGAAGCAGAACCTCTATGGAACCGCACTGGGCAGGTTTTGGGTTTGGTGTGCTTACGTTAGCCGATAATAAAATGCGCATTGGTGAAACGGGCGGCATACCATTGAATAAAGGGAAATCCAATGAAATTATGCTGAATATCTTAGACGGAATTGTACCTGTTTATGAACGTTGCATCGGTATCACTTCCGGCTTTGGATTGGATTGGCGTAATTTTCATCTCTCAGACAATACCCACTTTTTGGAACAAAATGGTGTAACGAACGTTTATCCCGCGCCTGCTAACACCTCATACTTGTACAGCCGATTACGTACGCTGCATTTAACCATTCCGTTGATGCTTGAATGGCAGCCTGTATTTGGTAAGAATAAGAAGTTTTATACTACTGCCGGAATTGTAGGCGGCTGGAACGTAATGGCTTCTTATAGAGTGAAATATACGGATGCTAATGGTAAGAAAATCAGTGAGGTAGAATCTCGCGGGCTAAATACCAATCCGCTCACGCTGGATGTTATGGCGCAGGTAGGTTACAGTGATATTAGCCTGTATGTGAAATATTCGCCTGTGGGTGTGTTTCAGAAAGATAAAGGTCCCGCGGTGAATGCCGCGTCCTTGGGATTGATTGTGCATTTTTGAAGTTGATATAATTTGTCCTTCAAAAAAAAGAGTCCGAATTTCATATCAATTCGGACTCTTTTATATAATTGGTTGTGTTTTAGTTTATTTACACGTTATACAGTATCATATCCCCATTTCAGATAGACAGCGCCCCAAGTGAAACCGGCACCAAAAGCGGTTAAAATGATATTGTCGCCTTTTTTGAACTTTTTCTCCCATTCCCAAATACACAGCGGAATGCTTGCGGATGAGGTGTTTCCGTATTTTTCAATATTGATACACACTTTCTCTTCTGTGACGTTGGTACGTTTTACCACAGCGTCTATAATACGCAAGTTAGCTTGGTGAGGAATAAGCCATTGGATGTCTTCGCCTTGTAGGTTGTTCTTTTCCATGATTTGGGCGCAAACTTCCGCCATGTCCGAAACGGCATGTTTAAATACGTTAGTACCTTCCTGATACACTGTGTGTTCGTGGTTATCTACCGTTTCATAGCTCGCCGGTTTGGCAGAGCCGCCGGCTTTCATGTGCAAGTGTTTGAAACCTACGCCATTGGTATAAAACATTCCGTCCATATATCCTACGTCTTCCGTAGTAGGTTCCATAAGCACGGCGCCACCGGCATCGCCAAACAGCGGCGCGGTAGCTCTCTCGGTGTAATTAGTTATGGCAGACATTTTCTCGGCGCTTACCACAATTACTTTCTTATAAGTACCGGCTGCGATAAAAGAAGCGGCTATATTTAATCCTACAATAAATCCTGAACAAGCCGCCTGAATATCAAAAGCCAACGTATCTTTTATTCCCACATTTTCGGCAATGATGGAAGCGGTGGAAGGAAAAATATGGTCGGGTGTAGAGGTGGCGCATATTACCAAATCAATTTCGCCCGGACGGATGTTTTTTTTCTTTAACAAGTCTTCTACGGCTTTTGTACCGAGCACCGACGCGCCGGCATTTTTATCTTTGAGTATTCTACGTTCCTTGATGCCTACCCGTGTAGTGATCCATTCATCGCTGGTGTCCACCATCTTACTTAACTCTTCGTTAGTAAGTTTGTAGTCAGGAACATACCCCCCAATACCGGTGATTACTGCGTGATTTTTAGACATTCTTTTAGCGTTATTGCCGGGGAAATTTCCGGCAGGTAATTTAACTTAGAAAATATGTTTTTATTCGGCTGTTTTTTTCTCGATAGCCAATTTGCCTCTGTAATATCCACATTCGGGGCATACAGTGTGGTAAATATGTGTTGCGCCGCAGTTAGAGCAAGTTGCCAGTGTAGGCATTTGTGCTTTGTCGTGAGTTCTTCTTTTTGCGGTTCTTTGTTTGGAATGTTTTCGTTTAGGATGTGCCATTTTACGTAATTTTTAATTGTTTTCAAATATGTTTTGTAAACCGTCCCATCGCGGGTCAGTGGGTGTTTCTTCTATCTGTGTGTCATCTTCTTCCAGGTCAATATCACTTTCCGTTTCGTCATCATCGTCGGACTTTTGGCGGGTGATGTGCTTTTTGAGTTTGCTCATCATTGTTTTGTTGCATTCCCCCGGTGCGTGAACGTGTTTGATAGGGATGTTTAACACAATAAATTCATACAAAAACCAAGCTACATTGATACCGCCGTCTGAAAGGGGCACTACTACGGTGTCATTTTCTTCTGAAAATCGGTCGCCAAATTTAACCTGTATTTTGTCTTTGTACTGTATAGGTTGGTTCATGTCGTCCAAGCAGCGGTTACAAGGGATTTGTATCATGCCTTCGAGTGTGAAAGCAAGTTCAAATACTTCTGCTTTTTTCTTTACCGTAATGACCGCTTTTACGTTCCCTTTTTTCACTTCCGGACTGTCTATTTTTTTAAAATAACAATCGTCAAGCACAAACTCCACTGTTTGGGTTTCGGCTGGAAGGTCTTTTAAGTTGATATAATAGTGTTGGAACTTTGACATAAATTTGTCTATAAAAAACCGTGCAAAGGTACGAAATATAACTTTATTACGAAAGTTTTTTTTGTGATATTTGTTTTTATGTGGATTTTTTTCTGAGTTTCTCTTTTTAAACTGAATAAAATGGAAGGGTTAATTGACTTGCAGGATAATTCTGAAAGTGGTTCCTACGCCTATTTCGGAATGTTTCACAAAGATTTTTCCTTCATGATATTCTTCTATAATTCTTTTGGCTAAGGACAGTCCTAAGCCCCAACCGCGTTCTTTAGTGGTAAACCCGGGCGAAAAGATGGCTTTGTACATTTTTCGTTCCATGCCTTTACCGGTATCCGTCACGTCAATGAAAAATTCATTTTCGATAATGTTGGCGTTTACGGTGATTTTACCGCTGCCATTCATGGCGTCTATGGCATTTTTGCATAGGTTTTCAATGACCCATTCAAAAAGTGGTACGTTTAATTTTATTTCCGTATCTTTTTCGGCTGTAAAGAGAAGTTTTATTTCCACTTCGCGTGAACTTCGGTTGCGGATATAATTCAGGGCATTTTCCAGCGTATCGTACACTTTTACAGCTTTTAAATCCGGCTTGGAGCCTATTTTAGAAAATCGCTCGGCAATGACTCGCAGGCGGTTTACATCTTTTTCCATATCGGTAATCAGCTTATCGTCACTGTAACGCAGTTTAAGCAGTTCTGTCCAAGCCAGCATGGATGAAATGGGTGTGCCAAGTTGGTGTGCCGTTTCTTTGGAAAGTCCTACCCACACGCGGTTTTGCTCGGCGCGCTTGGTGCCTGAAAATGCGAAGTAAGAGATGAGTATAAAAACGATGATAATCCCAAATTGGATGTAGGGGAAAATGTAGAGTTCCTTTAGAAGTGATGAATCGTCATAGTAAAAATATTGTCGGGTATTTTTATCTAATTGGATGGAAACCGGTTCATGGTTCGTTTTAAAGCGAGCTAATTTTTTTTTCAAAAACATGTCGGCATCTTTTTCGGGTACCGAGATATTTCTATATTCCATAATCACGCCTTTTTCATCAGCACGAATAACGGGAATAGTAGTATTATCTTGAAGTATTTTCAGGATAAAATTCAGGTCGGCGCTTTCTGAGCTGGTGTTCAATTGTTTGGTGGCTTCCGCCCATGTTTCTATTTTTTTCCGTTCTTCAATGGAAAGCGCTTTTGCCAACCCATTGGTAAAAATAGTGGATGCTACTACAATAACTAAAGCTACCGCGATAAATATAAAACGAAGTATTTGGTTTTTTTGATAAGATTTATTCATTATTTAAAAATTCAACACAAAATACAACGGCAAAAATAGTGAAAAAGTATGATTTTTTCTTCAAATATCTTTATTTTGGCTAAGGAATAGTTATCTTTGTGAAAAATAAATTCGAAATGATATGATGCACAAAGCAGGTTTTGTAAATATAGTGGGCAATCCCAACGTGGGAAAATCCACACTGATGAACGCGCTGGTGGGCGAGAAACTTTCTATTATCACTTCCAAAGCGCAGACTACGCGTCACCGTATTTTGGGGATAGTAAACGGAGAGGATTTTCAGATAGTTTATTCCGATACTCCGGGAGTACTTAAGCCGAATTACCGCTTACAGGAATCTATGTTGAACTTCTCGCGTTCCGCCCTTGTAGATGCAGATGTGTTGCTTTACGTTACCGATGTGTTTGACAGCGACGCGAAAAATGCCGATTTTGTGGAAAAGGTGAGAGATACATCTGCACCTACCATATTAGTTATCAATAAAATAGATTTGATAAACGAAGAGAAGTTAATAGAATTGGTGGAAAAATGGAAAAAAGTGCTTCCGCAAGCGGAAATTTATCCCCTTTCAGCCATCAAAAACTTTAACGTGGACGCTTTATTAAAACGCATCAAAGCATTGCTTCCCGAGTCGCCGCCCTTTTTTGAAAAAGACCAACTTACGGATAAGCCCGCGCGCTTTTTTGTAACGGAAATTATCCGTGAAAAAATTCTGCTGAATTATGAGAAGGAAATTCCTTATTCGGTGGAAGTAGAAGTAGAAAGCTTTTCTGAAGAAGAAAATCTTATTCGGATTAACGCCGTGATTTATGCTGAGCGTGATTCCCAGAAAGGAATCATCATCGGACACGGCGGCAAATCGCTGAAAAAAGTAGGCATGCAGGCGCGCCAAGATATAGAAATGTTTTTTGAAAAGAAAGTTTTTCTGGAATTATTTGTAAAAGTAGAAAAAGACTGGAGAAATAAGGATATAAAACTGCGCGGCTTTGGTTATAAACTGGATTAAAAGTCTTGTTTTAAGCCGCCAAGGATTTTAAGAATAAGATTGTAAGAAAAGTGGACGTAGCGCAGTACATTCAAAAACTATAAGCCGCAGAGTAGAGACAGTCGGCACACCTTCTCTACTTAAAAATGCATCATTCAAATAGCATGCGCCATGTGCTACAGAAGTTGTACCAAGTTATTTTTTACATACCACTAAGCGAATTGTTTGAAAAAGAGACAAATATAAATGGAAAAACAATCAAAAATATATATTGCCGGACACCGCGGATTAGTGGGCTCCGCTATTTGGAAAAACCTCACGGAAAAAGGTTTCACTCATCTGATCGGAAAAACTTCTGACGAGCTTGATTTGATGAATGCGCAAGCCGTAGCGCGCTTTTTTGAAACCGAAAAGCCCGAGTACGTGTTTTTGGCAGCAGCGCACGTAGGCGGCATTGTAGCCAATAATACTTATCGGGCGGATTTTATTTATCGTAATTTACAAATTCAGAACAACGTTATCGGCGAGAGCTACAAACACGGCGTAAAAAAGCTGCTCTTCCTCGGAAGTACCTGCATTTATCCTAAAAACGCGCCACAACCGATGAGTGAAGACGCGTTACTCACCTCGCCGCTGGAATATACGAATGAACCGTATGCCATAGCCAAAATAGCCGGACTGAAAATGTGCGAAAGTTTTAATATTCAATACGGCACTAATTTTATAGCCGTAATGCCCACCAATCTTTACGGACCTAATGATAATTTTGATTTGGAAAAAAGCCATGTGCTTCCGGCAATGATACGCAAGGTGTATTTAGCCAAATGCTTGCATGAAAATGATTTTGAGAGAATCCGTAAAGATTTCCAAAAACGACCGGTAGAAGGCGTTTCAGGCGATAAATCCGAAGATGAAATTATGCAAAAGTTAGCAAAATACGGCATTAACTCCACTGAAGTAAAACTTTGGGGCACCGGAAAACCCATGCGTGAGTTCCTGTGGAGCGAAGAAATGGCGGACGCTTGTGTCTTTATTATGGAAAAGGTAGATTTTGATGATTTAAAACAAGGAAAATCAGAAATTCGTAATTGCCACATCAACATCGGCACCGGAAAAGAAATAAGTATTTATGATTTGGCGCAATTAGTGAAAGCTGCCGTGGCATATAATGGAAATATTCAGTTTGACACATCAAAACCCGATGGCACCATGCGCAAACTCATTGACGTATCCAAACTTAATTCACTCGGTTGGCATCATCAGGTAGAAATAGAAGAAGGTGTAAAAAGACTCTATAATTGGTATATAAGTGAGTAATTAAATTGAAACATCGGTAAATGAAACTTTATAAACCCAAAATAGGTCTTATTATTGAGGATTTATTGATTATATTCCTCAATGTGATTATTGTATTGGGTTTATTTCCGCTCACATCGCGTACGCCTTTCCAGAAGTATCTTTTTCCGGCTGTTTTATTCATAATTAGTTGGGTTATTACATCTTATTTGTTTGGGAGATATGGCAGACTTAAAATACAGTCTTTTTATCAAGCGGCATTTAAGTTATTTTATACCAGTTTAATCAATTTTTCTTTATTTGCCGGATTTATTGTGTTGCAACACGCTAGTCCGTTTTCGCAATACGTGCTTTTTGCCATTATGGCGGGTATTTTTATTACGCAGTATCTAATGCTTTTTCTTTATTTCGCCCTCAGGTATGCCACGTATTATGATGTTCCCATTACTTCTGTAATAGAGCGAGAAAATGCCGTGCTTATCCCTTCGGCGCCTTTAACCGATCGGGAAAAAGAAAACCGGATAGAAAATATACTGAAATTTACCGATATAAAAACCTTTGAGTTCTTAAAATCAGACGCGAAATTATTGGAAAGTTCCACCAAAGTACTTCACAACTTAAATCATGACTTTTTAAATGAAATACCGCTGTATAAGTACGATACGTTTATAGAAACAGAGCATCTTAATTGTTTGCGCGGCATCAATAAAATGTTTTTTCGCATCAATGAGAAGTTGCCGGATGAAGGTAGGGTAGTGGTGCGCTATGTTTCAAAAAGTACCTTAAAAAAGAACATATACCGAAAATATCCTATTCTGATACGCGACGCGGTATATGTTTCCTCTTTTATTTTTCACCGGCTTTTCTCTAAGTTTTTCCTAACCAAACGCCTCTATTTTGACCTGACGCAAGGCAAACACCGAATTTTATCAAAGACTGAAGTACTTGGAAGGCTTATTTGTTGTGGTTTTGAGATAGAAAAAGATTGTAAGCGCGGCGGTATAAACGTGGTGATAGCCAAACGAGTAAAGCAACCCGAGGTTTTTACCTCCAGACGAAATTATGGACCATTAATTAAACTCACGCGGTTTGGAAAAAATAAAAACCCATTCTACGTGTATAAGTTCCGCACCATGCATCCTTACGCGGAGTTTCTGCAAGAGTATGTTTTTGAGCATTACAGTTTGCAATCCGGCGGAAAATTTAACAGAGATATACGTGTAGCCACCTTGGGCAAGGTAATGCGTAAGTATTGGCTGGATGAACTTCCTATGATAATCAATCTGCTAAAAGGCGAAATGAAACTGATAGGCGTACGTCCGTTGAGTAATCAATATTTTAATCTTTACTCGGCTCAATTGCAAGAAAAACGGGTGCGTTTCAAACCCGGACTACTTCCCCCTTTTTATGCCGATCTGCCTAAAACATTAGAAGAAATTCAAGCTTCTGAAATGAAATACCTGAACCAATGTGAGGAAAAAGGTGTTTTTATTACGGATACTAAATACTTTTTCTTAATTTTGAAGAATATTTTTATAAAAAAAGTAAGAAGCGCTTAAATGAATTATAAATTATGAATTACGAATGACGAATGCGTCAATTCTTAACGTACTAATTTACTATTCAACCACTCAACCCTGCCTCACCGGCAGACATTCAACCACTTGACCAATATGAGAAAATTTTTATTTTTCGTTTTTATTTTAACTGCATTTATCGGGGAAATGCGCGGGCAGGACATTCCGCAGCACATTTCTTATACCCGCATTTATGATTTTCTGGACGAAATGGCTAATGAAGGTTACATTTCTCTTAACTCTGTGATAAAACCCTATTCCCGAGCTTTGATTGCGGAAAAATTACTTGATTTACAAAAAATAGAAATAGAATTGAACGTCCGGCAAAAGGATGAACTTTATTTTTTTCTGAATGAATACGCATTAGAACAACATAAAATGCCGGATAACGACATTCCTGTGGCGCTCAAAGATAATTTTCGGATAGATTTGCTGCCGCCTGTATTCACGTATAAGGACACCGTGTTTCGCGCCCGTATTCAGCCATTATTGGGAATGAACGTGTATAAAAACAGCAAAGGAAATATCACCCAGCGTTGGTTTGGAGTGGATTTTCAGGCGATGATAGGCAAGAATTTGAGCGTGTTTGGTAGTTTACGGGACATATCATCTAATGGGTTCGGTAACGCGCGACTTTCGGATTATACCTACCTTACGTCTTTCCCGGGGTATCAATATAAAGAGCCCAGTGATTTCAGTGACTCGCGCGGCGGCGTAAAATATGCTTGGAAATGGGGCTCGGTGGGGTTGGTAAAAGACAATATCGTGTGGGGCGATAATTACCACGGTTCCAATATCATTTCGGGCAGAGCGCCCTCATTCCCGATGATTACCTTGCGCATAAAACCCACAGATTGGTTTGAAATGAATTATATACACGGGTGGTTGGTGTCAAACGTACGGGATAGCTCAAAGTATTACATTGAAAATGGCAATGTGATTAATTATCGTAATCACAATAAGTTTATTGCTGCCAATATGTTTACCATAACGCCGTACCGGAATTTTAATTTTTCTTTCGGGAATGCCATTATTTATGCCGAAAATAATATTCAGCCCGGATATTTACTTCCCATCGCGTTTTATAAGTCCATTGACCACACGCTGACAAAAGGTATTGGTACTGAAAATCAAAACTCGCAGATGTTTCTCAATATCAGTTCGCGCAATATAAAGCACCTGCACCTGTATGCCTCTGTTTTTGTGGACGAATTCAGTGTAAACCGTTTAAAGTCGTCCAACAAAGAAGCAAACCCTATTTCATATAAAATAGGCGGACGGTTAACTAATTTACCTATTGAAAACCTAAGTATAACAGGCGAATTTACCCGCACTAATATCATTACGTACAAGCATTCTATTGATGTATTGCCTTGGACGTCCAATAGTTATAATTTGGGGCATTATTTGGGCGATAATGCGCAAGAAATATATTTCTCCCTAGGTTATAAGCCTATCCGAGGGTTAGACCTCGCACTTAATTTTACAAGCGCCAAGCATGGTAATGAATATGAATATCTTCGCCGTGCGGGTGGGGCTGATGCCATTAGAAAAATTATCAGTCAGCCTTTTATGCAGGACGTGATTTGGAAAAATACTTCGGTAGAATTTAAGGCGTTATATGAAATATACAATAACATATATGCTGTTTTGAACATAGAAAATAGTAATATCCAGTCTTTCGACGCTGTTTCAGACCCTATTGCGGGCGAAGTGAGGATGACTGCTGACGAGGTTCTGAAACGCTATACTCCCGCTTTTATGCAGGGTAAAAATACTACCGTTACGGTGGGGCTAAGTTTTGGATTTTAAATATAAATTACAATTATGAAAAGACCTCTAATCATAGGTATTACAGGTGGAATAGGCGGGGGCAAAACCACTTTTTCCACTTCGCTTCGCGAGCACGGGCAGCTTGTGTTTGATACCGATGTGGAGGCTAAAAAATTGCAAGAAGAAGATGAGGAGGTAATTAAGGGAATAAAAAGTTTATTTGGTAATGATATTTATGAAAATAATCGTTTGAACCGTAAGCGGGTAGCAGAATTGGTCTTTTCCAACCGAGAAATGCTGAAAGAATTGAATGGAATTATACATCCAAAAGTTAAAGAAAAGTTTCAGGAATGGGTAAAAGTAAATTCGGATAAAAAAAATCTTTTTATGGAATGTGCCGTATTGTATGAAGGAAGATTTAATTTACTCGTAGATAAAGTATTAGTCATTACAGCCCCGGAGGAAATACGTGTGGAAAGAGTGATGAAGCGGGACGGGCAAACTGAGGAACAAGTACGGGCAAGGATGCGAAACCAGTTTCCGGAAGAAGAAAAAATAAAATACTCTACGTGGGTAATAGAAACTGATAACGAAAAGAAAACCGACGAGAAAGTGACTGAATTTTTGAGAAAAATAGCGATTGGCTAATTCTATGTTAAGAAAGTACCTTGGAATGAAATCCGAAAAAGTATTTGCGGCTATTCAGTATCTTGTTTCTACCAATACAATTTACAAACTTTGAGTTCTATTTTACTGCGAGCGACTCTATGCGCTTTCCGCTAAATTGGGTAATTTGCAGGTGCTATTATATAAAGATAGCATACTTACGTTAAAAACTTTTCCCCTAAATGTCGGGGAAAAGTTTTTTGATATTGTTGGATATGTTTTTTATCCAATGGCATATTTGTAAGGGAAGAAAAAGTGTCTGGACTAATACTCGTTCTTCCTTTTTTAATGAACAATAATTTTTTTAGTTTCTTGAATGTTTTCGCCGCTAATTTTTATAACATACACTCCCTTAGGTAGTTCTTCCTTTAACTGTGTGCTTTCAAAAGGTTTTATTGTAGATTGGTCTACTAAATGTCCGGCAATGTCAAACAGTAGCACTTTTAAGTGAGTGGAGGCATTATTGGATATGAAAACATTATTTTTTTTAATGTAAGTTACAGCAGTAGGGGTGTCGCCTGACGGGTTAATATATCCTTTGATTTCAAAGCGTGGAATATCCATCCCATAGTTATTGGCGGTAAATGTATAAGTGGTAAATTCTTTGTCAAGTGGTATAATGGTATTGGTTACTAAATCTACCAGATTTAAAATCGGATAAGCGGTATCCAAGTTCACTTTCTTAATTTTAATTGTATAGGAAGAATCATAATTCGCTATAAAGTTTATTCTTGTTCCTATTATATTACTATTAGTGTTTATTTGCATGGGACCTGCCGTAGTAGGGGAATAGATGTATGCGGTAGGCGTACCGAAAAACTTAGTTCCGTCCCAACCATCGTCAAATTCCGCGCTTGTTCCCGGTTCATTAAAGATCCACAGCTTATCTCTAGTAGAATTACTTTCAAGCTCTATTTTTAGATAAGAAAAGTCTATAATTTCTTCTGAATTCGCTTTTTGTACTCTTTTTTTATTAATAGACTGAAGTTTAGTGTTGGCAATGGCACCGTTATAAGGAATTGTCATGGTAATGGGTGAGGCTGTTGTACCATTTACACCCTTATAATATAGTAGAAAGCCTTGCATAGAAGGAATCTCACTCCATATAATTGAACTCGGAAAAAAAGGAACAGCTCTGTATGAACCGCCTGCATCCGTAACCTCGGTGGAACCCGGACCGCCTATCGTATTTCCCCACTCACCAAAGGTGCCTGTATTATAGAGGTAAACTGTTTTTTCCACTTCCGGCGGAAAATTAAGTGAGGGTATATTTATGGCGGCTGTATATGAGTTGCCGAAAATATTTTGTCCTAAACCATAACGAGTTGTAGTATTAGTGTTTGAGTCATATACGCCAGAGGCTTCTCTGGTCAGTGTAATGGTTTGGTCTCCATATACCAAATCTCCTTGTATGTTTATTGTTTTTTGGTCATCTTGTGTAATTTCATAACCTGCAAACGCTTGTAATGTACTATAGGTGTTTAACTCAATCCATTTTTGGAAAAAAGTAGTACTATTCAGCGGTTCACTGTATTTACGTACATAAGATCCATAAAAAGTAGGACTTGCTATGACTGAATTAACAGGAATTCCGAAAAATTGCCAACGGTAGTTACCGGTATATATGTGACCAAATGTGGGACTTCCTATAATAATATCTTTCCAACTATAAGGATGCTTATTGTCACCACGGGCATACATTTGTACGGTAACTTTTAAAGGAGTTCCGTTTTGAAGTGTTGGATTAACAATAAATGCAGCGTTTGGCAATGTTTTTTCGGCTAAAATTTGTAGCTTATCAGGATTAACTTCTGAGCCCGTTACTCGTCCTTTAACAGTTAACGCTTTGGATGCGGGTAAAATGGTAGCGTATGAGGTGGCATTTATTAAATTCCCAATGATTCTATTCTGGTCTAATACTAAATCTCTAATAGCGGCGCCTGTAATGGCAATACCCGCCACAGTAGGATTATTGATTTCAGTAGCAAATTCTACATCTTCATTTGTTAAAGGAACTTGTTGATTTGTCCAGTTAGCATAGTCCCCCCAATTAGTATCATTTTTTCCTTTCCAATAATTTCTACACGCTTTATTAATATTTTTATCTTGTGAGTCGCCTATCCCTTGCCCTACATCAGCCCCTACATCAGCGCTACCACCCGGATTAACAACTTTAGGCACACCTTTATCCGTAATACTTGTTCCTATTCCCCCCGTAATGGCAGTATTTATGCTACCCTCGGAATTTAGCAGGTTTTTAGTCACATACTCGTCTCCTTCGATGGCATCCGGGCAACCATCATTGTCTGAGTCCGTATCTAAAAAATTAGGAATCCCATCTTCGTCAGTATCACAATAAAGGCGTACTGCAAATCCAAAAGCTTCTTTTGACCTGTTGGCGAAGGTGTTAAGGCTGGCTATTACAGTGGGACTATATCCGGTAGTAACATAGAGTGCGTTAGCTTGATGTCCTGTTTGCTGGGTGTCAATATAGGTTATTTGTGAGGTGTTTTCACCTGTTATATTAGCGCCAATAGGATCTAAACCAGTTTTTTCTAATAATTTGAAATTACCTGAATTGGTAGTATAAGTAAGTCTCTCTTTACCATCAGTAGCTTCTGGGTCAAATACCACAAAATCTACCGGATACTCTACACTTCCTTTTTTTGCGGTTACCTTAATAACTAATGATATTTTTCCTGAACTATTTTCAGGCATATTTAATATTTCTTTAAATGCAGTGTTGTTTACATTATAATACCTCCAAATCATACCGCTATTTCCTGTATTCCAAGTGTTAATATCATCGCCTATCATTGTTTCGTTAAAGTAGTTTACATCACCCTCTGTAGGAGTGCTGGTATAGTCAGAAATAACAGCAGTATATGTAACGCCGTTATGTGTGACTGATTTTGTGGCGGTGGTATTGGCATTGCTTAACTTAACATCACTCCAATCAAAAAACAATAATTGTTTGGAATATTGCGGCGTAGTAGCAGGTGAAGAGGAAGTAGGCCAACTGCCATTTGGTGGAGATATTTGGTCGCAGTATTTTTCATAGTCATCTAAAATACCATCATTGTCATCATCTAAGTCATCCATATCATATATGCCGTCTCCATCAGTATCAGTAGTTGAGGCCGGCGGTTGTGGCACTATGTATATCTTTACGCTATTATTGTATAAATTTGCATCACTAGTATTATTTCCGGTAATGGTAGCGGTGCTTACGCAATTATCATAAGAGTCAATTTTTACTGTAAGAGTTAAGGTATAGCTTACAGATGGAGCCATAGAGCCTATATTCCACGTGGAGTTTATTTTATTATATGCTCCTACAGTAGCGCTTGAACTAATAGAAGTGTAGCATGTGGGTAAACCGTAATTAACTTTTACGTTTGAATTACTTGAAGTACCCAAGTTCTTTGCCGTAAGAGTAATGGTTACATCGTTGCCGAAAAGAGGTATAGGATTATTTACAGTTCCGGTAATAGAAAGGTCTGTTGTAGCCGTAGTTTCATTTGGGACTCTGTCTATTTTTATAAAAGAGCTAACGTTTAGTGGACTGAATAAGGCATCGTTTCTTTGAGCGGACGAAAGATTTTTAAGTGAAACCACACAAAGAAATACAATCGCAGAAATGCGAAAATAAAGTATTTTTCTCCCCATAGATGTGATTTTTAGTATTAAACAAAGATTAAGTAATGTTTATTAGTAAAGATTATGTCGAATGTAAGCGTCTTTTGAAAAAAACATAAAATAATAGAAAACAGCATTTTAATTCTTACATATCGGCTGCTAAAATAATTATTTTTTTTGAAACAATTATAAAATCTTGAAAAATATTGAGAAATCTACAAAAATGATTTTTTATACGGAGATAAGGTTATATCACAAAGGTAATTCATGAACTCAAATGCTCAAACAGGATTTTCCCGCCGATGAATATAAGCACAATTCCCCCCGTGAGTTCAAAATTGAAAGGTAATTTTTTTCCGAATTGATGCCCCAATTTTATACCAATCATAGAGGCGATAAAACTGATAATGCCTATAATAGCGGTGGCAAAAAGTATTTTGTGAGGGTAGGGGACAAATATCAGTCCGGTGGCAAGGGCGTCAATACTTGTGGCGAAAGCCAAAGTAAGTAAGGTTGTAAATTGAAATCGATTAGTATTGCAGGCGCATTTTTCTTCCTCCTGCGGGGTAGATTTTAAACTTTCATACATCATTTTACCTCCAATAGCGGCTAAAATACCAAAAGCTACCCAATGATCCACCGCTTTTATTTGGGCGGCAAATGCTTGCCCCACACCAAAACCAATCAACGGCATCACGCCCTGAAAAAATCCGAAAAGAAAAGCCATATTCAGCGCGGGGCGTAATCGTAACTTATTGGCGCAGATACCCTGAGTAACAGATACGGCAAAACAATCCATCGCCAACCCCACACCTAAAATAATAATTGTGACTAAATCCATTGTATAATCTTATAATAATTCAATGTACATTCATAATCATAATTTGTTTATTGAAAGAAAATTACACCGTATCCATAAAACTTCGTTGCACTTTATTAAACACCACTATGCCGATTCCCAGTAGCGCTAGCATAAAGACAAAGCTATATCCTAACTGACTCCAACTGAAAGCGCCTACACCCATAGTACCATATTTAAATGCTTCAAAAATAGAAGTTAAAGGATTTAGCACTATTATCCATTGATATTTTTCGGGCATGGTGCTCAACGGATAAATAACCGGAGTGGCGTACATCCACAATTGTACGAAAAAAGTAAAAAGAATGGTTAAATCTCGGTATTTGGTTGTCATGGAAGATATTATAATTCCAAACCCCAAGGATAATCCGGCAAGCATTACTACTAACACCGGGAATAACAGCGCGTAAACATTGGGCGACACGTGTACGCCTTTGATGAGAGTAAAATAGATATAAACCCCGATAAAAAGCAAGAACTGAATACCCATTCGCACTAAATTGGAAATTACATTGGAAAGTGGCACTATTAATCGAGGAAAATAAACTTTCCCGAAAATAGCCTGATGGGTAGTAAAAGTGGAAGAGGTTTTGTTAAGACAGTCCGAGAAATACCCCCACAGCACTATGCCGGCAAGATAAAAAAGCGGCTGTGGAAGTCCATCCGTACTTATTTGAGCAATGCCGCCAAAAACTAACATGTACATGGCGGTAGTTAATGCAGGTTGAATAAAAAACCACGCCGGTCCTAAAATTGTTTGCTTGTATTGCGTAATAATATCCCGCTTCACAAACATTGACAGCAAATCCCTATACTGCCAAATTTCCTTAAAGTCCACCTCAAAAAGTTTATTTTTGGGTTTAATTACGGTCGTATATTCCATACTCTTCATTAAAATTTCAGTTAAAATCACATAAAGATAAAAGCCCCCTAACGCCCTAAAGGGGAAATAAGAGTGGGGTGGTCGAGGCTATTAATATTGTTTCAGGTTCAGGTTTCAAGTAGCCCCCTAACCCCCTAAAGGGGGAATAAGAGTGGGGGGGCGAGGTTATTAATATTGGTTCAGGTTCAGGTTCAGGTTTCAAGTTTAAACTGCGAAACTTCAAACTGCGAACTTCGAACTTCAAACTTCGAACGTTAAACTCCCATCTCTTTGCCTATTTTAAGCATAAACTCTTTGGCTGCCTGGTATTCATTAGGAATAACACCGTCCAGAATGGCCTCTTTGATACGGGCTTTTATTTCGCCCACAGTGTTGCATGCGGGCAAACCAAAAGCATCCATAATTTCTTTGCCGTCAACGGGCGGCTGAAAGTTACGAATGCGGTCTTTTTCTTCAATATCTTTCAGCTTTTGTTCCACCAGTTGGAAATTTTGCCGATAACGCTTTACTTTTTCGGGATTTTTGGATGTAATATCGGCGTTGCATAGCAGCATCAGGTCATCAATATCATCTCCCGCTTCAAAAAGCAACCGCCGTACCGCAGAGTCCGTTACTTCGTCTTCACTCAGCACAATAGGGCGCATGTGCAAGCCCACCATCTTCTGTACATACTTCATTTTTTCATTGGTAGGCAATTTCATTTTCCGGAAAATTTCCGGAATCATTTTTTCACCGATAAAATTATGATTATGAAACGTCCATCCCAGTTTCGGGTCAAAACGTTTGGTGCGCGGTTTGCCGATATCATGCAGCAGCGCTGCCCAGCGAAGCCAGAGATTGTCTGTTTTTTCCGCCAATCCGTCCAGCACTGCCAACGTATGGTAAAAATTATCTTTATGTCCTACGCCGTCTTTTGTTTCGGCTCCTTTTAGCGCCGACAGTTCCGGAAAAATCAATTGTAACAGACCTGTTTTTTCCAGTAAAATAAATCCTACAGAAGGTTTGGGCGAGAGGATAATTTTATTTAATTCATCGGCTATACGTTCTTTGCTGATAATTTTGATGCGCTCTTTGTTGCGCGTAATGGCGTCAAAGGTGTTTTCTTCCAAATAAAACCGAAGTTGCGAGGCAAATCGTATGCCACGCATCATCCGCAGCGGGTCATCGGAAAAAGTAATATCGGGGTTAAGTGGGGTACGGATTACAAAGTTTTTTAGGTCTTCCAATCCGCCGAAAGGGTCGATGAGTTCACCGAAACGATTTTTGTTCAAGCAGATAGCTAACGCGTTAATGGTAAAATCACGTCGGTTTTGGTCATCTTCCAGTGTTCCGGCTTGCACCTGAGGATTACGTGATTCGGTCTTGTAGGATTCTTTTCGCGCACCTACCAACTCTATTTCCCAATCTTTGGTTTTTACTTGCGCGGTGCCGTAATTTTTGAAAAAAGAAAATTTTGCGCGTTTCCCTAATTTTGCCTGCACTTTTTCAGCAAGTAAAATACCATCGCCAACTGCCACTATGTCAATGTCTTTGGAGGGACGTTTCAGAAAAATATCACGCACATAACCACCTATCACGTAGGTTTCTAATTGTAATTCATCAGCCGTTTGTGAAATCAAATCAAATATCTTGTCCGGTAAATCTACTATCATTTTTATGAGTTATTTCTAATTACAAAAATACTGCAATAAATTTAAACCAACAAAAACAATACTTCTACACTTTTATCTTATTGCATTAGTTAGTATGATTCAAAAAAATCCATTCAATAAAAAACAAACCTATTTTTTATAAAGATTATACGAGATTGAAACTTACCTATTAAACGAAAATCGAACTAAATTTAGTTCGATTTTCGTTTTTTATTCTATCAAATCAGATAAAACTTATTCGTAAGCGCCCATTTTCAGCATATTTACTTCGCGCTCATTGAGGAAGCGGAATTTTCCGCGCGGCAAGTTTTTCTTGGTAAGTCCTGCAAAATACACACGGTCCAAACGCATAATTTTATAGCCTAATTTCTCAAAAATGCGGCGTACCACACGGTTTTGACCGGAGTGGATTTCAATGCCCACTTCGCGCATAGAGTCTTCTTTTACAAAATCCAGCGCATCCGCGGCGATGGTGAAGTCTTCTAATTCCACGCCGGAAAGTATTTTCTCAAAATCTTCACGTTCCAATTCTCTGTCCAATACTACGTGATAAATTTTCTTTTTCTCGTACTTGGGATGTGTTAGGCGCGATGCTAAATCACCGTCATTGGTTAAAAGAAGTACTCCGGTGGTGTTTCTATCTAATCGTCCTACGGGGTAAATGCGTTCACTGCAAGCGTTTTTTACCAAGTCAAGTACAGTGAGACGCGCATGCGTGTCTTCGGATGTAGTTACGCAATCTTTGGGCTTGTTTAGCAACAGATACACTTTTCTTTCAGAGCGCACGGGTTGGTCGTGGAACATTACTTTGTCGGTAGGCAATATTTTTGCGCCTAATTCGTTCACAATCTCGCCATTTACCGTAATAACGCCTGCCTGAATAAATTCATCGGCTTCGCGGCGTGAACAAATGCCCGCGTTCGCCAAAAATTTATTCAAACGTACCGGTTTGGTAGGGTCAAAATTGCTTTTTTGGTACTCAAATTGTTTCTTTTTGCTGTATTTAGCGTTGGGATCGTAGTTTTCAGAGTTTTTACGCGGGCGGAAAGAAACATTTCTCTCGTTTCTGTCAAAGCGCGTTTCGGTGAATTTATTTTCCCTTACTTCATTTGCTTTCTTGAAACTTAATTTTCCTTCGCGAGGTTCATCGTTTCCGTACGTTTTTTTTCTGAAAGTTAAGCCGCCGGAATTTCTATCGTTATTAAATTTATTTCTGTTGCCGAAAGGTCTGTTTTCGCGCTCATCGTTTGAGAAAGGTTTTCGATCGTAATTTCTTTTTTCGCCAAAATTCGGGCGGTTATCATCTCTGTCGCGGAAGTTGCCAGAGAAGCGAGGACGGTCAGAGCGTGGATTATTAAAACTGCGTGCGTCGCCACGCGTACCTTTTGAAAAAGGCTTTCTGTCGCCTCTTTCGAATGATTTACCATCACGGCGGGGTCCTGAATTCTCATTCGGTCGCCCATTTTCATTGTTTGTAGTCATTAAATTTTAATATAAAAAAATATTTTTGCAAAGGTCGGAAAAAATATTGATATTTTCGGCAGTTTACTTATTAAATCGTTGGTAAAAAAACATAAAATGAGGAAATTAGCGTCAGAATTAAAGAATTAACAACAAAAGTGTTTATATTTGTATTTTCAGATGCCGGGTTTCAACTTTGTTAATTTCATGTTTTTCATTCAAACTTATAAACTTCTAAACTCTTGAACCTCTGAACTTATCATAATGCGAATATCTAAACACACACATCTTCTTATCCTTTTTACCTTTACCCTATTTATCGGTAAAGCGCAGAGTTTTTTGCCCATTGTTACGCAGTATTCCAAGAAGGATTACAAAGCGGGAAACCAAAACTGGTCTGTATCTCAGGATGCGGATAGAGTAATGTATTTTGGAAATAATGAAGGGGTGATGAGTTTTGACGGTTGGAATTTTGATTTGGTAAGGCTGCCCGGTAATCAAGTGGTAAGGGCGGTATATGCGGGTTCTAAAAATAAAGTGTACGCGGGTGGTTTTGGCGAATTTGGATATTTTGAGAAAAATGAATTAGGCAAGTCGATTTACACGTCCTTGTCTTCTCAACTGAAAAAATATTCCATGCAAAACGATGAGATTTGGCACATTACGGAATTTGACGGACGCGTTATTTTTCAGTCTTTTGCCAGTATTTTTGTGTGGGACGGGAAAAACGTCAGAGCCGCGCGTTACCCGTTTACATTTATGTATTTGTATCCATTTCAGCATCAGTTATTTATTTACAGTCATAAAAATGGTTTTTGCAAGTTTGATATAAATTCAATGCGCTTTTCTTCTTATCCGAACGAACCTTTCAAAAGTCCGGTAATATCTGTGCTTTCCGTCAATGAACAGAAAGCGTTTATTATTACCGAGTCCGAAGGCATTTTTACTTTTGACGGGGTAAATTTTAGCAAGTTTCAAACTGATGCGGAAGAAGAATTAACCAAATGGGGTGTAAACAAAGCGGTGTTAAGCCGAGATTCATTGCTGATTATCGGTACCATACAGAATGGCGTGGTGGCTTTTAACAGCCAGGGGAAAAAAATGTGGGAACTCAACACTTCCAACGTGCTTCAAAACAACACGGTGTTGGGAATGTATTGCGATGTGGAAAATAATATCTGGTTAGCGTTGGACAAGGGTATTTCTATGATAAATTTGAGTAATCCGTTGCGGCTCATTCATTCTTTTTTTCCTTCTATCGGTTCGGTTTATTCGCTGGCTTATCATCAATCTGCGCTTTATTTAGCTACCAACCAAGGACTTTATCAGGCAAAATTTTCGGCGGAAGATAGAAGAATAACCGATATAAAATTAGACCCACAAATACGCGGACAGCAAGTATGGAATTTATTTCAGGCGGATGGACAGCTTTTTTGCGGAAATAATCAGAAGACTTACGAACTGTCCAATGCATCATCCGTTCGCATTGCTTCTTCGGTAGATGGCGGAATGTGTATGGCAAAAGGAAGTATTGGCGGGAAAGACGTACTGGTACAAGGTACGTATAACGAAATATGCGTTTATACCAAGCAAAACGGCAAATGGGCGTTCAGCCATACTATAAATAATTTTAACAACCCCATTAAAACCATTCAGGTGGATTTTTTGGGGAATATTTGGGCGGCGCATTTTCATAAAGGAATGTACCGAATTACGCTCAAAGAAGACCTTCGAACCATTGATAAAATGATTTATTATAAATCGTTAGACGGAAAAAATCAGTTTCCTATCAGAGTATATTCCCTGAATAACCGCGCGGTCTTTTCGGATAATAACGCGTTTTATATCTTTGACGATTTGAAAAACAAAATCATCCCTTTCAATGAGTTGAATAGCGCGTTGGGAAAATTCTCGCAAGCAAACAACGTGTGTTATCACAAGCAAGGCATGTATTGGCTTATACGAAACGATGAAGCGGGATTGTTCAAAATCAAAGAACGTGATTTTAGCATGGTGGACAGGTTGCATTTTTTTAATCTTCAATCTCAAACCATTGATAATAATGAAAGCATTTTGCCACTTGATAACAACGTATCTCTTATAGCGCTTGAAAACGCGCTGGGGTGGTATGAAACCGATAAAAAAACTTTTCAGCCTGATTTACCCCGGTTTCGGTTGGTAAAAATTGAAGCCTTTGATAAAAAAACCGGTAAAAAACAATTATTGCCGCCGGCAGGAAAAGGAAAAAACAAACTTACTCATACGCAGAGCAGTGTGGTGTTTAGTGTTTGTTTTCCCCATTACACGGATTTGAATAACATCTTCTTTCGTTATAGATTGGTGGGATTGGATGACAAATGGGAATCATCGTCCGGAGTAAATATTAAAAGGTATGACTATTTGCATCCGGGTAATTATACTTTCATAGCGGAAGTAACCGACAATAAAGGGAACGTGTTGGGCAAAACGGAATATGCTTTTACGGTCAAACCGCCGTTTTATTGGAGCTCGCTATTTAAATTGCTTTACCTGCTGTTGTTTGTGCTGCTTTTATACTTTATTTACCGGAAAATTCAACAAAAATACGCCGATAAAAAAGCGAAGTATTATCAAGAGCAAGAAGAGTTGCGTAAGAAAGAGATTGAAAAACGAGAACAGCAAATCCTCTCGCTGGAAAAAGACAAGTTAGCCACGGAGCTTTCACTTAAAAGCAAAGAATTAGCGGCTTCTACCATGACTATTATCAAGAAAAATGAGTTGCTCACCAATATTAAGGAAGAAATAGTAACGCTTAAAAAAACGTTGGGCACCCAATATCCCAATAAGTATTACGATAAATTAGTAAAATTGTTAGACGAAAATATCTCTTCCGAAGACGATTGGCAGGTTTTTCAAACGAATTTTGACCGCATCCACGAGAATTTTTTCCGAAATTTACATACTAAATATCCTGAACTTACAGCTAATGATTTGCGTTTTTGCGCTTACCTGCGTTTGAACTTATCTACCAAAGACATTGCCCATTTGATGAATATCTCACCAAAAGGGGTAGAAGTAGCAAGATACCGCATTCGGAAAAAAATAGGCATTCCTTCTGAAAAAAGCTTGACGGAATTTTTGATAGAGTTCAAATAATGTAAAAGTAAACGAACCCTTTTATTTGAAATTTTCAAAAAATATTTTTTTTAATACCCAATTAATCAATAAGATATGCGCGTATTTTTTGTGCTTGTAGTGGCAAAATAGTGTCCCCTATTTTGTGGATTTTTTATTGTAGTGTTTGTATTGGGTTAAATTATTTTGAAAACACTTTTTCGGTCATTACTTTTGTTTCATAAAACACACCTACGTAATACCGGAAATGAAACACACTATTTTATTTGCATTCTTTGCTTGCTTGGGTATAGTATCTTTTGCCCAAAACAACTATGTTTTGCCGTCTCAAATTACCGCGCAAAGTTTTCCGGCGCATGTAGAACTCAGGTGGAAAAACTATTCCGGCTTTACCTACAATATTTATAGAACTACAAACAACGGAAAATCATACCTTAAAATTGCGGAAACCGACCAAGCTTACTACCTTGATTTTATTGGGAAAACTTCAAAAAACGTTTCTGTTACCTACCTCGTACTTCCAAAAGGGCTGAATATTAATAAGAATATTGATTTATCAAAAGCCAAAGTTACCGTAACGCGTCATCCTTCCACGGATGAGGATTTACTGGATATGACCCAGCGTTACACCACCCGTTACTTCTTTGATTTTGCCGACCCGGCTACCGGAATGGCGCGTGAACGCAGTAACGATCAGCACGGAAACATTGTAACCACAGGCGGTACAGGTTTTGGTATTATGGCGCTGATTGCAGGAATGGAACGGAATTACTTCCCGAAAGAAAAAGGACTGGAATTAATCCAAAAGATACTTAGTTTTCTCGAAAAAAGCGAGCGTTTTCACGGGGCGTGGGCACATTGGTACGATGCCGATACACAAAAACCGTTCAGTTTTAGTAAATACGACGATGGCGGTGATTTGGTAGAAACGGCGTTTCTCGTACAAGGACTGCTCACAGCCCGTGAATACCTCCAGTCCGGTTCGGAAATAGAAAAATCGCTTTCCCAAAGAATAACCAAACTTTGGGAAGAGGTGGAATGGAACTGGTATACACAGGGAACGGATTCCCTTTATTGGCATTGGTCAAAAAATTACGGCTGGAAAATGAACCACCGCATTAAAGGGCACGATGAAACGCTTATAACGTATGTTCTTGCCGCGTCGTCCCCTACATATCCTATCACGGCGAAAGTGTATGAGAGTAGTTACAAAAAATCTATTAGTTATTACAACGGTAAAACCTATTACGGTATCAAACTGCCGCTGGGAATGGAATACGGCGGACCGCTCTTTTTTACCCATTATTCGTTTTTGGGACTAAACCCGAAAGGATTGAAGGATGAAAAAACCGATTATTTTGAACAAAACCGAAATCATGCGCTTATCCATCGGGCTTACGCCATAGATAATCCTAAAAAATACGCCGGTTATGGCGCTAATCTATGGGGATTCACTTCTTCCGACGATCCTAAATTAGGTTACACATCACATCATCCGGGTACAAATGATGAAAGCGGTACAGTGTCGCCCACAGCCGCAATTTCGTCCATTGTTTACACCCCACAAGAATCTATGGAAGTGTTGAAATACCTTTATTTTGAAAAAGGAAAACAACTGTTTGGTAAATACGGGTTTTATGACGCGTATAATCCCGGCATGGTGGAAGGTCAACAAGTGGTACGCAGTTACCTTGCCATAGATCAGGGACCCATTGCCGTGATGATAGAAAACCACCGCAGCGGATTGCTTTGGAAATTGTTTATGCAAAATGAGGATGTGCGGAAGGGATTGGGGAAATTGGGATTTCAAAGCCCCCTAAATCCCCCAAAGGGGGACTTTAATTGTTCGTTACTTTAATAAAAAGTCCATTGACTTCAATAGACGCTAATGTTGACAGCTAATTGTTAATTATTGATTGCTAACTCTTAAACTCTTAAACTTTTGAACTTCTAATATAATTAACTAAAAAATGAAATGTGTATGAAAATTATTCTATTATTGATTACCATTGTAGTCAATGCGGGCGCTTTGTTTGCTCAGCAGATGTCCGTAAAAGGAACGGTTGTGGACGGCAAAACAAATGAACCGCTCATTGGTGTAAAAGTACAAGAAAAAGGCACCAATAACGGTACCATGACCACCTTCAACGGTGAATTTACTTTAACCGTGTCGCAAGGCGCTACCTTGGATATTTCGTATGTAGGTTACGCCAGTCAAAGCGTGAAAGCAACTGCTTCGCCCATGTCCGTTTCCTTACTGGAAGACGCGAAACTACTGGACGAAGTGGTAGTGGTGGGGTATGGAACAATGAAATCGAAAGACTTGACATCAGCCATTACTACCGTGAAATCGGATGAACTGATGAAAACACCCGCCGGACAAGCAATGCAGTCTTTGCAAGGCAGGGTAGCCGGTATGCAGATAGTAAGTACGGGAAATCCGGGCGACCAACCCAAAGTGCGTGTACGTGGTATCGGTTCACTACCCGGTACCGGCAATGAGAATCCACTTTACATTGTGGACGGAATGTTTTTTGACAATATTGACTTTCTAAATCCTTCGGACATCGCCACTATTTCTGTGCTTAAAGATGCTTCCGCGGCTGCTATTTACGGTGTAAGAGCCGCTAATGGCGTGGTGCTTATCGAAACGAAATCAGGAACGAAAAAAGATCGTTTTGAAGTGAATTATAATGGATATTATGGGGTACAGCACGCCCAGAATATCCTTAAAATGGCAAATGCCGAACAATATACGCAGATGGCTATTGAGTCAGGTTCGGCGGCGGATCTGGGGTATATTCAAAACGCTATGCAGCGCTTTGGACGCAGCCGCATTAATCCCAATGTACCGGATGTAAATACCGATTGGTACAAAGAAATTATTCGGGACGCGCCGATTCAAAACCACTCTTTGGATATTTTAGGCGGTGGTGAAAAAGCCACTTATGCTGTGGGACTGAATTATTTTACGCAACAAGGGCTTTTAAAAATGAAGAACGATTACGAGAGGTTTAATTTGCGTACGAAATTGGATTACAAACCCTCTAAATATTTGTCGGTAGGCGCCAATGTTATTTTTAGTAACGGAACAAAATACAATCAGGAAGGTAACGCATGGCGAAACGCTTATTTTGCTGTGCCGATATTGCCCGTGTATGATGAACTAAATACGGCAGCTACGCCTACCCGTTATTCCAATGCAAAATATTTGGGCTATCGCGGCGGACAAAATCCATTTCCCGCGATGGATAACACCAATAATAGGATGCTTATACGTAAATTAGTAGCTAATTTTTACGGACAATTGGATTTTATTCCAGAAAAATTATCGTTAAAAACCACGTATAATCACGCTTACACCTCTTTGTACGAACGTAACGTATTTCTGCCGTATAACACAGGGTTAGATGTACAAAACAAAGTATCTCAACTTACAAAAATTCATCAAATTTATTCCGACCAAATTTGGGACAATGTACTCACTTATACCGATAAATTCGGACAGCATAATTTTACCGGCATGTTAGGAACATCTTACCGAAGCCGCGCGTTTGATTTGCTGCAAGGGCAGGGGCAGGGCTTTGAAACGGATTATGAACAGTCTTGGTACATCAGCACGGTTCCTGCCGCCAACAGACCACAAGCAGGTGTGCTGGATGGTGGACAACGTCAGTATGGCTTTTCTTACTTTGGTCGTGTCAATTATAATTACGCCAACCGCTATCTGCTTTATGCCACTATGCGTGCTGACGGCAGTTCCAAGTATCAGGAAAAATGGGGTTATTTTCCATCGTTTGGCGCCGGCTGGGTAGTTTCCGAAGAAAGTTTTTGGAAAAGCGTGAAAGCGGTAGATTATCTTAAATTCAGATTTGGCTGGGGACAGTTGGGTAATGAAAATGTGCCCGCCGCTGCCGGCGCCGCCACTACTTCGCCCATTGACGTGGTATTTAACGGAATAAAATACGGTGGTACGGTAACTACTTCTAATTTCTCATACTTGCGATGGGAACGTACCGAAGAAACGAACATTGGCGCTACGGCAAAAATGTTTCGTAACCGGTTAGATTTAGATGCGGATTACTTTATCCGAGACACAAAGGATGCGGTTATCCCCGTATTTACACCTGCTGTGGGTGGTTTTATCCTTAAAAATGCGGGTGTGATAAGAAATTCCGGATTTGAATTAGCATTGAATTGGAACGATAAAGTCGGGCAAGATTTTGCCTATAATATCGGTGGAAATATATCTACACTGAAAAACACGATGAAGGATATTTACGGACAAGCTTACATTGACGGTGGCAGCGCCGAATTCAGACAGCGCACAGCCGTGGGTTATCCTGTGTTCTCTTTCTATGGACGTCAAGTAGCAGGCGTGTATCAGAATCAGGCTGAAATCAACGCGGATCCGGTAGCAGTAGCCAATAACTTAGTTCCGGGCGATTTCAAATACAAAGACTTAAATAATGATGGAAAGATTAATGACGATGACCGTACCTATCTCGGTTCCTATTTTCCTACTTTTATGTATGGAATAAATCTTGGAGCAACGTATAAAAATCTCGACTTTTCGGTCAATACTATGGGACAAGCCGGAAATAAAATATTAAACCGTAAAAGAGGCGAGTTAATCTGGACAAACGATGGTAATTTAGACGCTGACTTAGCTGTTAACCGTTGGCATGGCGAAGGGACATCTAATAAATATCCTTCATCAGCAGGATTGCGTAAAGGTTGGAACCAAAAAATGAGTGATTACTTTGTGGAAGACGGTTCATTCTTCCGCATCCAAAATGTTCAATTAGGCTATTCTTTCAAAGACGTTCATTTGAGCGGTATAAATATTCCCCTTATAAGAATTATTTTAACAGCGGAAAGACCGTTGACCGTGTTCAAATACCACGGATTTAATCCGGAAGTAGAAAACGGTATTGATACACAGACTTATCCTATCCCGGCTGTTTATACCGTAGGACTTAATATTAAATTTTAATCAGTTAAAACAATTCGTATTATGAAACATACTAAATTCTTAATAAAATCGCTCTTCTTCGCTTCATTCGCGGTTCTTTTTGCCGCTTGTAACGATAAACTGAATGAATTGGAAGAGAATAAAACGTTTAATCAAGGCATTGATTATACGTTGAGCCAAAATATGATACAGCCCTTAATAGGTTCTTACGGTGAATTTAATAACCGTGGTTGGGAAGACTTTCCGCTTATATCCGTTAGAGGGGACGATGTAAATGCCGGCGGATTAGGGGACCAACAAGACTATGCCGCTACCGATAAATTTAGTTACAACAAAGATTTTTGGATGTATAATTCCGTATGGCAAAATTTTTATAAAGACATCTATTTTATCAATTCCAATATGAAACAAATAGATCTTTACAAAGCCAATGGCGCCAATGCTACCCTTGCGGAACAATACAAGGCGGAGTCAAAAGTGTTGCGCTCATTCCTGCTGTTTCAGCTGGCAAGAGTATGGGGAAATGTATTTATACCTCAAAGCGATGACGCTACTGAACTGCTTCAAATGTCGCCTGCTTCCAAGGAAGATGTGATGAAAAGCATTGTTGCGGATTTAGATCAAGCTATACCGTTGCTGCCCGCTGTCGCGCCAAAAGAAAGAGTGGATTTACCCGGCGGAGTAACTAAATACACCGCGTTGGCTATTAAAGCGCTGGCTAATTTGGAATTGAAAAATTATCAAGGCGTGGCGGATGCTACCTCACAAATCATTTCATCCGGTAAATTCTCATTAGAACCTAATTTCTTCAATTTGTGGAATATCAACGGAAAATTGAACAAGGAAAACATTTTGGAACTTCAATACTCTGACTTTGGCAAAGGTACGGGCGATAATATCAGCTACTTATTTGCGTTTTTTGGTCCGCAAGGTTGGACACCGAAAGTTTCAGGCGCCGGAGACGGTTGGGGATTTTATGAGCCAAGCCTGAAATACATCAAGTTTATGCTTAAACGGGGAGAAACTACCAGGTTGCAGGCAAGCGTACTTTTTACCAATAGAGGCATTACCGAAATTAAAAAGGACGCTGATTTTGCTACGTTGCCTGCGTGGGTGTCAAATACCACCATTTATGGCGATAAAATTAATGATTACGCTCGCGCTATGTTTGCCAGCGGTAAGCATTATTTTCCTACGGAACAATTAACGCCGGGACGTACCGGCTATGGCACCAATAAAAACTTCACATGCATTCGTTACGCGGAAATATTGCTGATGCACGCCGAAGCGTTGACTAACGGCGCTAACTCATCGGCTATGAATGCTGACGCGGCGGTAAATTTGATAAGAAACAGAGCAGGATTAACCCCCTTGTCCGGCGTTACCAAAGATCAGGTAATAGACGAAAAATTTGCTGAATTGGCGATGGAGTGGGGTACTCGTTATTACGATATGCTGCGCTTAGGAAAAGTTAATGAGCTAAGCTATGATGGCAGAGCATTTTCTATGGAGAAAGCTTACCTGCCTTATCCTCAAAATCAGGTAGATTTGATTCCATCATTAAAAAAATAATCACTTTAAAATAAGAAAATAATGAAACTTAAAAATCATATATTCATTTTTGCCGTATTTTTATTAGCGTTTACGGCTTGCAATGAGGGAATTGATCCCATAACGGCGGTAGCGCCGGGTGCAGATAGTAAAGCGCCTGTCATCAAAATGACGTATCCTTCCGAGGGCGCTGCCATACAAGTGAAAGAGGATATTACCTCTATCAATATATCCGGTGAGATAACCGATGATATTGAATTGAAATCTGTTATGCTAAAATTAAACGGTACTCAAATAAGCTCTTTTAGCTCTTTTAAAGATTATAGGCGTTTTTTATTGGAATTTCCTTATAACAATATTACCAATGGAAATCATACGTTGGATGTGATAGCAACTGATGTAAGCGGAAAATCCACTACTCAAACCATTAAATTTAGTAAAAAAGAGCCCTATAAACCCTTGTACAACGGAGAAATATTCTATATGCCTTTTGATGGTACCTATACGGAATTGCTTAGCATAACTGATGCCACGAAAGTAGGCAGTCCTTCATTTGCCGATGGAAAAAAAGGGAAAGCTTATGCCGGCGCCGCCGATAGTTACATCACTTTTCCTACCATAGGAATGCTTAACTCTGAATTTAGCGCCATTTTCTGGTACAATATGAATTCCACACCAGATCGTTCGGGCATTTTAGTAATTGGTTCATCTGTTCCGGAAGACAGAACGAAAGGGTTCCGCTTGTTCCGTGAAGGAAGTGCCGCCACCCAAAACATCAAAATAAATGTAGGTACAGGTTCCGGAGAAAGTTGGATTGATATGTTTCAATTGCCTTCCAATGCAGGTTGGAAGCAGATAGCCATATCTATTTCTTCTACGGATTGTAAAATCTTTTTAGATGGCGCATTGGTAAAAACGGTGAGTCCTTGTAATATCGGTTGGGATGCCAGTTGCGATAAGATAACCATCGGTGCCGGAGGAAAAACATTTAGTTACTGGGGGCATAAATCGGATTTAAGTTTGTATGATGAATTGCGCATCTTCAAAAAAGCCCTTACCGCCTCAGAAGTGCAAACTATTTACAACGCGGAAAAATAAACAAGTTTTTCATTCTTTCTTTCTCAAACTTTGCCAACGTTTCTAAAAACGTTGGCAAAGTTAAAAACGCTCGAAGAGCGAAATATCCCTAAACGCATACGATGAAACAGGTTTGAGTACTGAAACCTGAAACCTGAAACTTGAAACCTGAAAGTTGGAACTTGGAACCTGAAACTTGAAACTTGGAACCTGAAACTTGAAACTTGGAACTCAAAACTAAAAATGAAGCCCTTCGTTACCCTGATATTACTCTCTTTCCTTTGTTGGAACATTCCTGCCCAAACCAAAACGGTAAAAGGGCAGATAACCGAGTATCACATACCTACTAACGCCACGTATGTCGTTACCGGAATTTGTACCGATGCGGTGGGAAAGCCCCTCAAAGATGTTCGGATAATGATAAAAGACGATGTGGGTATTGCCACTTCGGATACCGATGGGAGATACGCCATTACCGTAAACAAACACCAAAAAGCGTTGCTGTTTTTCTATCCCGCGATGAAAATAGAAGAGCACCCCATTGATTTTAATACGTTGGTTGTTAATAGCCGATTAGTCAAAGACACGGTCGATTACACGCTTCAACAGCACACCCGCCGGGTTACGCCGTGGTTTGACCCGAATAATGATTTTCCTCTCACATATTGTAATCCGGTAAACATGGATTATAACTTCGAATATTGGAACCACAGCGCCAATAAAGGCATCTCGTGCCGTTCTACCGCCGATCCTATTATTGTGCCGTATAAAGGCGAATACTACTTGTTTTCCACCAATCAATCCGGATATTATGTTTCCAAAGATTTAGCTTCGTGGCGTTATATTTTTGCCGGATTTCAACGCAAACCCAATGATGACGACCAATGCGCGCCTACCGTGGAGGTCTTTGGCGATACGATGATTATGCTCGGTTCCACCTATAAAAATCTGCCTGTTTGGTACACTACTGACCCCAAATCGGGACGCTGGAAACATCTCGCTGAAACCGCGGTGCTTCCGCATTGGGATCCTTCCCTTTTTTTGGACGATGACGGGCGGATGTACCTCTATTACGGTTCCAGCAACGAGTTTCCGCTAAAAGGGGTGGAGTATGACCGTGCCACTTTTCGTCCTAATTCATTGATTGAAGACTTAATCGTGCTTCATCCGGAGGAACACGGGTGGGAGCGTTTTGGGATGAACAACGATGATAGTACTACGCTTAAACCTTTTACCGAAGGCGCTTTTGTAACTAAATACAATAATAAATACTACCTGCAATACGGCGCGCCCGGTACTGAATTTAAAGTGTATGCCAATGGTGTTTACGTGTCTGATAAACCGTTAGGACCGTTTACTTACCAAAAACACAACCCGATGAGCTACAAACCCGGCGGTTTCGTGCTTGGCGCGGGACACGGCGGCACGTTCAAAGATAATTTCGGAAACTATTGGCACGTAGCCACTTGTATGCTTTCTTTGCGTGAAACTTTTGAGCGCCGCATCGGATTGTATCCGGCAGGATTTGACCAAGACAACGTCATGTACGCCAATACCGCTTTTGGCGATTATCCGACTCGCGTCCCACAGACCAAAGCCGACCATGTTAGAGGCAATTTCACCGGCTGGATGTTGCTTTCTTTGAATAAAAAAATGCGAGCGTCATCCGCTGACAGTATTTATCTTCCCCATAACGCTGCCGATGAAAATATGCGCACTTATTGGGCGGCAAAAACGGGAAATGCGGGCGAGTGGCTCGTAATGGATTTGGGCGGGGTACGAAACGTAAACGCTATTCAGGTCAATTTTTACGAACATAAGGCAAATCAAGCCGGAAAAGCGTTTGACGTATATCATCAGTATAAAATTTACAGGTCGATGGACGGCGAAAACTGGGAATTGGCAGTAGATAAAAGCGATAACGGATACGATGTACCCCACGATTACGTGGAACTGAAAACACCGCTGCAAACACGTTATCTGAAAATAGAAAACGTGCATGCCGCCAGTGGTAATTTCGCGCTGATGGATTTTCGCGTTTTTGGTAACGCCGAAGGCAAACAACCGCTTCCTGCTGAAAAATTTACCGTAAAACGTCAAAAAACCGACAGAAGAAACGCGCTTATTTCGTGGAAACAATCTGTCGATTGTTACGGTTATAATATTTATTATGGCATTTCGCCCGATAAAATGTATAATTGTATCACGGTTTATAATGATAATGCGTACAAAATGAGGGGTTTAGACCGAAATACAAGTTATTATTTCTCTATACAATCATTAAGTGAAAGCGGTTTTTCCGAAAAATCCAAACCTATTTTTGTAAAATAATATTAATAATTCGAATTAAGAGTTGAAACGGTGCTACGCACCTAAATTCATGGTTTGACTAAATCCTACAAATGATTATGGTGCCACGCACCTTTGCTGCGTAGCAACTTTTCATTTATAGTGTAGATTAAGAATGTAGCCAAGAGGTGCGTAGCACCGTCTCAGTGATGTTATTATTAGGTTTCAACCCTTAATTCGCATTAATACTGAATTCTGATGTACGGTTTTTGGGCTAACTAAAAAGTCTGTTGCTTTTTTTGTTTTTTTTCGATGCTGTTTTCAAAGTGGTGCAGAGCACCTTAATATTTGTAGTAGTATCATTAGTCCTACAATCTAAGCCACAGAGTGGCTTAACTTTCTGATATTGAGCCACTCTTTGGCTTAGATAGTTGATGCTATTTTTTCTGCAAATATTTAGCCACTACGTGGCTGTTAAAATTTATTCAAACATAAAAAACCAACAAAATATGAAAAAACAACTTATTCTTTTCGTTGCTGTGTGTATGCTCGCCCCAACGATGTATGCTCAAAAGAAAAAAACGAAAAAAGACCTCAAAAAAACCGTTCAACAAGAACAAGTTTTCGCGCCCGTAAACACGGATAGAAATACCTATTTTTATCCTGATGCCAAAATGAACGCTTTTATTGACGATTTGATGTCAAAAATGACGTTGGACGAAAAGTTAGGTCAATTAAACCTTCCATCCGCGGGAGATTTTACCACCGGACAAGCGCAAAATTCTGACATTGGAAAAAAAATAGAAGAAGGCAAGGTAGGCGGACTGTTCAATATCAAAGGCGTGGAAAAAATACTCGCCGTTCAGCGGGTGGCGGTAGAGAAAAGCCGTTTGAAAATCCCGTTGATATTCGGTATGGACGTTATCCACGGGTACGAGACTACGTTCCCTATTCCTCTGGGATTGGCTTCTTCGTGGGATATGCCGCTCATTGAACATTCAGCGCGTGTGGCTGCACAAGAAGCTACCGCCGACGGGATTTGCTGGACATTTTCGCCGATGGTGGATTTATCGCGTGACCCTCGGTGGGGACGTGTAGCAGAAGGCGCGGGCGAAGATCCTTTGCTGGGGGCTGAAATAGCCAAAGCCATGGTACGTGGCTATCAGGGCAAGAATTTAGCCGATAATAACACGATGCTATCGTGCGTGAAACATTTTGCTCTCTACGGCGCGCCGGAAGGTGGACGGGATTATAACACGGTGGATATGAGTCGCGTACGCATGTATAATGAATACTTTCCACCCTACAAAGCCGCTGTGGACGCCGGAACAGGAAGTGTGATGGCTTCGTTTAATGAAGTGGACGGGGTGCCCGCCACAGCCAACCGTTGGCTAATGACCGATGTATTACGCACTCAGTGGGGTTTTCCGGGATTTGTGGTAACCGATTATACCGGAATTAATGAAATGATGGCGCACGGCCTGGGTAATTTGCAGGAAGTGTCCGCGAGGGCGTTGAAGGCGGGCATTGATATGGACATGGTGGGCGAGGGTTTTCTTACTACGCTTAAAAACTCATTGGATGAGGGTAAAGTTACGTTGGACGAAATTAACCGTGCCGCGCGTCTTATTTTAGAAGCTAAATATCGGTTGGGATTGTTTACGGATCCGTATAAATATTGTGATATAAATCGTTCTAAGCAAGATGTGTATAGCCAATCAAACAGAAGTGTTGCCCGTGAAATAGCCGCTCAATCCATGGTTTTGTTGAAAAATGAAAATAATGTTTTACCTCTTAAATCTTCGGGAAAAGTGGCTGTGATTGGTCCATTGGCAAAAAATCCTGAGAATATGCCCGGCACATGGAGCGTGGGCGCCAAACATGCTAATGCCATTGATTTAATGCGCGGATTGCAGGAAACAATGGGCGCCAATGTGACATTTACGTATGCCAAAGGGGCTAATTTTGATTACGATGCCGAGTTTGAAAAACGAATTTCGCCGTTTGGAAAAGAAACTTATCGGGACAATAGACCCGTAGAGCAGATGTTACAGGAAGCCGTAGCGCTGGCGAAAGATGCCGATGTTATTATAGCGGCGCTTGGCGAAACCGCCGAAATGAGCGGCGAAAGCAGCAGCCGTACACAATTGGAAATACCGAAATCACAGCAAGATTTATTGGACGCGCTCAAAAAAACAGGAAAGCCAATCGTGCTAGCGCTTTTCACAGGACGTCCGTTGGTGTTAAATAATGAAAAGACAAAAGCCGATGCCATTCTCAACGTGTGGTTTCCCGGCAGCGAAGCGGGATATGCCATAGCGGACGTACTTTTCGGGAAGGTAAATCCCTGCGGAAAGTTACCCATGTCTTTTCCCCGCAGTGTGGGACAAATTCCTGTTTATTACAATCATAAAACCACCGGCAGACCGCAAAGTCAGGAAGATGTTTATGAAAAATTCCGTTCGGTATATTTGGATGAAAAAAACACGCCGCTCTATCCGTTCGGCTTTGGGTTAAGCTATACTACATTTAATTATAGTGATATTTCACTCAGTAACACTCAGCTAAAAGGGAACGAAACTCTGAAAGCTGCCGTAACTCTTGCTAACACAGGAAAATATGATGGGGCGGAAGTGGTTCAACTTTATGTTCGAGATGTGGTAGGCAGCATTACCCGGCCGGTAAAAGAACTGAAAGGATTTCAAAAAATATTTCTGAAAGCGGGCGAAACCAAAACTGTAACCTTCGATGTAACGCCTGAATTATTAAAGTTCTATAATCACGATTTGCAGTACGATTGGGAAAGTGGCGATTTTGAAATAATGATAGGCGGAAATTCCCACGATGTAAAAGCTGGAAAAGTAAATTGGCAAAAATAGGTTATAATCCTAAGATGATGAATGGAAGATGTGCTTGCTAAAATTATAAACCTATGAAAACCAACCTACTTTTAAATCTATTTTTTACCCTTTTATTGGTTTCTTGTGGTGGAAAAACACCTGACGTGGAACCGCCTAAACCATCCGTGTTGAACATAACCGGGGTAACAATTAATAATCAAATATTGCTCAATAACAGCACTATGTTTGATGTAAGCGCTGTGCAAAAGCCGGTGATTAAAATTTCGTTTGATGAAAAAATAGATGTTTCCAAATTGAATGCTTCGCTTATCTCTTTTTCCGGCGAATTAGGCGCTAATTATAGTCCGTCGGTTAGTGGGGATGGAAAAACGCTTACATTTCAGTTTAATGTTTTACCCAAGCCATTGACAGAATACAGCATATCCGTTACTCAGGCGGATAATCTGGGTGGGTACGTCTATCCTAACTTTACAGCGAAGTTTGTAACGCAAATTGACCCTACACCCAAATTTCCAACCGTTCCTGATGATGAACTTTTAACATTGGTGCAAAGACAAACGTTCAAGTATTTTTGGGATTATGCGCACCCCGTTTCGGGCTTGGCGCGGGAGCGCTTCGGTTCAGGCGAGACTGTAACAAGCGGAGGTTCCGGTTTCGGTCTGATGGCTATTTTGGTGGGTATAGAGCGAGATTTTATTACGCGTCAGCAAGGTTTTGAGCGGTTAAATACCATTGTAAATTTTTTGAATAAACCTGAAACGGACAAGTTTCACGGTGTTTTCCCGCATTGGCTGAATGGAACTACTGGAAAAGTGATTCCGTTTAGCGCTAAGGACAACGGCGCGGATTTGATAGAAACTTCCTTTTTAATACAAGGATTGCTTACTGTGCAGTCTTATTTCAAAAATGGCAGTGCGGCTGAACAAGAGATGTGCAACGTAATTCAGAATTTATGGGAAAAAGTGGAGTGGTCGTGGTTTCAGAAAAACGGCGGAAATAAACTTTATTGGCACTGGTCGCCCAACTATAATTGGGATATGAATATGCCAATCACAGGGTGGAATGAAGGACTCATCACTTATGTATTAGCCGCCTCATCGCCTACTTACCCTATTTCGAAGGTGGTGTATGATGAAGGTTGGGCAAGAAAGGGTGCTATGAAAAACGGCAATCAGTTCTATGGCATTACCCTTACATTGGGCGGAAGCTACGGCGGACCGATGTTTTTCGCGCATTATTCATTTTTGGGACTTGACCCCCGAAAATTATTCGATACGTACGCCAATTATTGGGCACAAAATACGGCTCACGCCAAAATTAACTACAATTATTGCGTAGCAAATCCGAAAGGGCAATACGGCTATGGCGCCGATTGCTGGGGGCTTACCGCCAGTGATATTCCTACCGGCTACACAGCCTCTTCGCCTACTAATGACGTGGGCGTAATTGCACCTACCGCGGCATTGGCATCGTTCCCTTACACGCCGGAAGAAAGTATGCGGGCATTGAAATATTTCTACTACATACTGGGTGATAAACTGTGGGGTGATTACGGTTTCAAAGACGCGTTTAGTCTGAAAGACCGCTGGTTTGCCAACTCTTACCTTGCCATTGATCAAGGTCCTATTATCATAATGATAGAAAACTACCGCACGGGATTGCTTTGGAACTATTTTATGCAAAATCAAAATGTGAAAGACGGATTAACTAAGTTAGGGTTTAGTTATTGGTAAAATGCTTTTTTCAAACGATTGCAATGTGCCTTTTTTGAAACCACTATTTTATTTCCATTTATAAAAGAAAAAGCCGTAAATTTGTAGTGTTCTTGCGCATAAGGTTGTATATTTGGTAATGTACGGGAATTAAGGTGTTGAAACGGTGCTACGCACCTGAATGCGGGGATTTATAAAAATCCTACTACAATTGAATGCGGTGCTACGCACCTTTGCTGCGTAGCAGCTTTTCAATTGTAGTATAATTAAAGGGTGGACAAAAGAGGCAGAGCGCCGTTTCAACTCTTGATTAGCATAAAAATAAACTATAAATTATAACAAGGAAAATAATTTGATCTTTTCTTTGTGTAATATCAAGCATAAAATCCCGTACCTTAGTAAAATTGAAATAATAACTTCCTTAAATTAAAAATAAGGCTGAAAGCCTGTCAGCTTACAGCGTAGGGCAACGCCCTACGATAAGTTGATGGAAGAGAAGACGCCCTGAAAGGGCATAAGCACAGCTTTCGCGCTTTCAGCGCTTAGATCAAATTAGTGCCCTATTATTCGTAGGGCTGCCCCTACGCTATTACTTTTGCCACGTTGTGGCTGAATAAATAATGAAGTTATTTTTTAAACTTTACTTATTATAAAATTCTTGCAATTATTTATGAAAAAACTTCTTATCCTTTCCGTCTTGCTTATTTCCGCTTGCGCCACGTTCGCGTTGGATTTAACATCGCCTAATCGGCAGTTGGCAATGAAATTTTGGCTTAATGAAAAAGGCGAGCCGATGTATTCGCTTAACTATAAACAAAAAGAGGTTATAAAACCTTCTAAAATGGGTTTTGAATTGAAAGGAACGCCGAATTTATTGGATGGATTTACCTTGAAAAATTCCGCAGTTTCTACTTTTGACGAAACGTGGAAGCCCGTTTGGGGTGAAGTGAGTCAAATCCGAAACCACTATAATCAACTGCTCGTGGAATTAGAGCAACCCACCGAACAACGCGCGATAAAAATTCGTTTCCGTTTGTTTGACGATGGATTGGGATTTCGCTATGAGTTTGATAAACAGCCGCGTTTGGCGTATTTTAAGATTGCCGATGAACGTACGCAGTTCGCTTTGGCAGGAGACCACAAAATCTTCTGGATTCCGGGCGATTATGATACAAACGAATATTTTTACAATACCACCCATGTGTCAAATGTAGATGCATCCAAGGCGGACGGTAGCAACATAGGCACGCACGGTTATTTTGCTAAAAACGCGGTGCAGTCGCCTACTATTATGAAAACCGCTGACGGACTATATATCACTATTTTTGAGGCGGCGCTGTATGATTATCCGGCAATGAACTTACTCATTGATCAGCAAAATTTGGTAATGACCTCATCGCTTGTGCCTGATGCGTACGGCACCAAAGCCTATATGCAGACGCCGCACATTACCCCTTGGCGCACCGTTACGGTAAGTGACAAAGCCACTGAAATGCTTGCCTCAAAGCTTACATATAATCTGAATGAACCGTGTAAAATTGAAGATACGAGCTTTATCAAACCGCAAAAATTTGTTGGAATTTGGTGGGGAATGCACGTTCCTGACCATTGGACATGGAATTATGCCGATGAGCCCAACATCAAACTGAAAGATACCGATTGGAAAGCGCTGAAACCGAACGGACGCCACGGGGCAACCAACGAAAATGTGAAGAAATACATTGATTTCGCCGCGGCAAACGGCATTCAAGGTGTGTTAGTAGAAGGATGGAACGTGGGTTGGGAAGACTGGGCAGGCAATTGGAAAGAGGAAGTGTTTGATTTTGTAACGCCATACCCCGATTTTGATGTGGAAATGCTGAATAAGTATGCTCACTCAAAAGGTGTGAAACTCATCATGCACCATGAGACCTCGGCATCCGTAACCAATTACGAACGTCATATTGACAAAGCCATTGATTTTATGAAAAAATACGGTTATGATGCTGTAAAAACAGGGTATGTGGGCTGGATTATCCCACGCGGGGAAAAGCACGATGGGCAATCCATGGTAAATCACTACCAGCGCGTAACTGAAAAAATGGCTGCCAACCGCATTATGCTTGATCAACATGAGCCGGTTCGTCCTACGGGACAAGGGCGTACGTGGCCCAATTTGGTAGCTTGCGAAGCGGCGCGCGGCAATGAGTTTAACGCTTGGAGCGCCGGAAATCCGCCTGAGCACGAAACAATTTTGCCTTTTACCCGCCTCAAAGGGGGACCGATGGATTATACGCCGGGTGTTTTTGAACTGAAAATGGATTATTACCGTCCGGGTTGCGAGTGGCGCGTACATACCACGCTTGTAAAGCAGTTAGCGCTCTACGTAACCATGTATAGCCCGCTGCAAATGGCTGCCGATTTGATAGAAAATTATGAAAAGCGAATGGACGCTTTTCAGTTTATCAAAGATGTGGCGGTAGATTGGGACGACAGTCGTTATTTGGAAGCTGAGCCGGGAGATTACATTACCGTGGCACGTAAAGCCAAAGGTCAGCCAAATTGGTTTATCGGCGCCATTACCGATGAAAACGCGCGCGTGGCAACTATCAATTTCGGTTTTCTAGATCCAAAAACAAAATATACCGCAACCATTTACGAAGACGCTGCCAATACCCATTGGAAAGATAACCCGATGTCATACAATATCCGCAAAATAACGGTAACAAGTAAAACCATATTGAAACAAAAACTTGCCCCGGGTGGGGGAGTAGCTATTAGCGTAGTGAAAGAGTGATGAGAAAAAAAATAACTTTGTCAAAGTTTTTAGAACTTTGACAAAGTTTCCTATGACACTTTTATTTCTTCTTCAGTTTTTTTCAATTCCGGATACTTTATGCGGCTGTGGTAAATGTTTTTTATCTTATCTACAAACACTTTTTTTACTGTTTCCACGTCTCGGAAGCTGATGGGCGCGTCTTTGAACTGTCCGTCGGCTATTTGAGCGTCAATCATATCCTCCACCATGTTGGTAATACTTTCTTCGGTATATTCTTCCAGCGTGCGTGAGCGGGCTTCTACCGCATCCGCCATCATAAACACGGCAGTTTCCTTACTATAAGGTAGGGGACCGGGATACATAAATTTTTCTTCGTCCACCTCTACGCCCGGATTTTCATTCAAAAAAGAATTATAAAAATACTTCACTTTACCGCGTCCATGGTGGGTAGTGATAAATCCGATAATTTGTTCGGGCAAACGGTGTTTTTTAGCGATGGTTACGCCGTCCTTTACGTGCTGCACAATGACTTGCGCCGCTGTAAGATAGTCCATTTTCTGAAGTGGATTATGTCCATCTACTTGATTTTCAATAAAGTATTGCGGATTTTGCATTTTTCCTATATCGTGATAGAGCGCGCCGGTACGCACCAACAAGCTATTGGCGCCTATTTTTTTTGCCGCTTCGGTAGCTAAGTTGGAAATTTGTAACGAGTGCTGAAAAGTTCCGGGCGCGGCTTCGGCAAATTTCATCATCAAATCGCTGTTAATATTTGTAAGTTCTACCAAAGTCATAGCCGATATTAATCCGAATATTTTTTCAAAAACATAAATGAGTACATACGCGAAAAGTAGCAGCACAGCGCTTATGGCAAAATAAATCAGCGGAGCTAAATGAATTTTTTGAATATCGCCTTCCGAGATAAATTCCATCGCCAAAAAAACAACGGAATAAGTCAGGAAAATGTAAAATGCCGTTTGCGTAAGCTGTGAACGCTGGGTTAAGTCTTTCAGTCCCGATACTGCCGCCATTCCAGCCGCTATTTGTAAGATGATGAATACAAACGGATTAGCTACCATAAATGAGACAATAAGAATGGTGATGATGTGTACAAAAAGAGCGGTGCGTGAGTCAAAAAACACGCGGATAATGATGGGTACGAGCGCGAACGGCACAATATAAACGCTTAGCGTGGAAAACCGTACCACAAAGGAAGCTATCCCCACTATGAGCAGCATCAGCAAGGATATAAAGACTAAATTATTAGTGCTTTCAAAAATAGGTGATCGGAAAAGATAGAGGTACAACACCAGCAGCAGAATAAGCATAAACACCACGATAATTTCCCCGAGTAGCACCAAATACGAGTTTTGGAATAGCGAACTGCGCTTTTCGGACTCTATTTTCATGGAATTAAGAATGGAATAAACGCCCGGCGTGATGATTTCGCCGCGGTCAATGATGCGTTCGCCCGCCTGTACCATACCCGAGGTAAGTGAAAGCTCTCGCAACATGTCGTTTTGTACATTCTGTGAGGTAATACTGTCGTAATGCAGGTTCTCTATGAGGTAGAGATTCATGTTGTACTTCCGGAACTCATCGTCCGTAAAGCTGTACGGCTTATTGGCAAGCATTTCTTCATAAGCTATTTTTGGGGTGTACACATCGTCTAATGAGAGCCCGTGCGTAGTTCTATCCGGAAGCACCACTTTAATTTCGTTCCAATTCTTATTTTTCAAGTTTTCATAATCCCTGAATGAAAGGATTCCTTTTCGGTAAATTTTTGCCACTTTTTCATTGACATAACCGGTAAATCGTGGTTCTTCATTGTTGTGAGCCAGTTTCCAGTCAGAGTACCATTTGTTTGTTTGGCGTTTTCCCACGTTTTCATCTATCTGAAAATAGGGTGTGAAATTTTTTAGCAATTCGTCCCGGTCTTCTTTCAGTTGGTCGTCCGTTTTATAAATGGGAAAATCGAAAGTGGACATCAGTAAATCATACGTCCAAGGCTTGCCTAACTCATATTGGTATTTAAATTTTCGTTCCGAAGGAAAAAATTGGATAAGAATACCCACCACACCTATAAATAATCCTACGCGTGTAATAGTTTTACGCACCTGAGGCGTCAGTTCCAATTTCATTTTTATTGTTTTTAATATAAACGGTTACTAAATTTCATTCAAAATTATATAAAAAAAACGATAAGCGCGCGTAAAATGTTTAAAGTTTGCCTAATTTTTGACTTTAAGGGTCTTATTTAAAGTTCAAAATATTAATTTAGAGGAATAAAAAAGTTAAAATTCAGTCCTCAAAAATCCATAAAATTCTCAATAAATCAATGTAATAAAACAGTGGCGGATGCGTTAAACATTGTTAGTTGAAAAATAATTCTTGCATATATCCGATTTTTTTTATATATCTTTGCATATTATTTTGTTTTAACAGAAAGAAAAGGGCGAATGAAGAGCAAAAAGTACACAAAGATTTTATTTATTTCGCAAGAAATAGTACCGTATTTATCAGAGTCGGAAATAGCTAATCAAGGGCGATATCTTCCCCAGGCAGTACAAGATAGAGGACGTGAAACACGCACGTTTATGCCGAAATTCGGGTCAGTAAATGAACGCAGAAACCAGTTGCACGAGGTCATTCGTCTGTCAGGTATGAACCTGATTATAGATGATACGGACCACCCTTTAATTATTAAAGTAGCCTCTATACAGTCCGCGCGTCTGCAAATCTACTTTATTGATAATGAGGATTATTTTCAGCGTAAAAACACCGTAATGGACGATGACGGCAAAGAGTATGACGATAACGATGAACGCATTATTTTTTTCGTTCGCGGCGTAATGGAAACTGTAAAAAAACTACGCTGGACGCCGGATGTGATTCATTGTCAAGGCTGGATGACCGCGCTGGCACCACTTTACATTAAAAAAGCGTACAACGACGATCCGTTTTTTAAACATTCAAAGGTGGTGTACTCCCTCTTTAACGATGAATTTAAACAGCCTTTTAACAGTGATTTTGCTGATAAGCTCTTGATTGAAGGCGTGCAAAAAAAACATTTAGCCGCTTTGAAAGAGAAGGAAGTAACACATGAAACCCTTTCAAAATTAGCCATCGATTTTTCGGACGGCGTAATACAATCCAGCGCCACGGTGAATCCGCAACTGATAGATTATATAAAGGAAAATAAAATCAAGTTTTTGCCTTATGTAAACAATGAAGATTACGTGGACGACTACCTGAATTTTTACGATAGTCTATAAAATAAGTTCTATTTTTCAGGTTCCAAGTTTCAGGTTTCATGTTTCAGGTTTCATGTTTCAAGTTCCGAGTCTTTAAAATAGAACGTCAAACATCAAACCTCAAACGTCAAACATCAAACATCAAACGTTAAACATCAAACGTTAAACATCAAACGTCAAACATAAATGAAATTCAAATTTTTTGCTGCGTTTATCGCGGTTATTTCTCTCTTTATAGTTTCTTGCGGAAATGACCTCACTTCCGATATGGTAAAAGAAATACAACCCACCGGCGACCAAATAGCCATCAAATCGGATACTTTTCATATTGTGAGTCAAACATTCTCATATCCTTCCATCGTTTCGCGCCCGGACTCTTTCCTGCTGGGCTCATATCTGGATAAAGTATATGGAAATACGCGCGGCGATATTCTTACGCAGCTTTATTATCCCGATAAATACCGGTATATGAATCCTGCCGTAGCCGACACGCAGCCGGATTCCGTGGTGCTTTCATTGGGATTTTATGGAAATAACTATTTTGGCGATCCTAATTCGCTGCTTGAATTCAGAATATACGAGCTTAAAAACGCCTTGACAAAGGATAAAAGTGATATTAATCCGAATGAATTTGCCGATTTTACTAATCTCTGGGGATACCACGTAGCCCCCGTCAGTCAGGCGGACACTTACACCTATGGAACTAACGTTTACAGACGGTTTAATATAAAAATGTCCCCGGAGTTTTTAACCCGCTTTTATAACAATGGGAATGATGATAACTTTCAGTCAAAAGAAAAATTCTTAGAATTCTTCAAAGGACTTTATATTACTACCAAACTCGGTTCAAGCACCCTCATAAATCTTACCCAGATAGAGCTTACCATGTACGGGCATTATACCTATAAAACGGATGCTAATAAAGGCGAGAAAGTAAAGTTTACGCTTCGTTTCCCGGTTACCGGCGAGGTAAAAAGCGTAAATCGCATTCAGCATTCAGTTCCTAATAATAATTTACTAACTAATAAAGATACCACATACGTAAGCTCGCCGGCCAATTATTACGCGCAGTTTACTGTGCCTATTGACCGGATGCGCAAAAGAATAAGCGTTGGCGATAAAAATTTGGTGGTAAACAGCGCTATTTTAAGATTAGACTTGTATGATCCGGTTAAAATGGGTACCAAGCTCTTCTATAACAGAAGTATGCTGCTGGTGAAAGGTACAAAGGAAGATGTAGATAAATTCTTTACGGGCGAAAGCACAGTAGATAACATCAACTCGTTTATCGTAAAATTAGACCGGGAAAATATTACTTCCACTACCTATAATTATTTTTATACTTTTAGCGCGTTAGGCAAAATGATACAAACAGAGATAGAACGAAAAACAAATCCTGTAAGTGAGTTAAATATGGTATTGGTACCTGTAAAATTAGTGTATGATAATAATACCGGCGCAGTTACTAACATATTGCCGGATTACAGCATGGGCGCCGCCGCCTTTAAAAGCGGAAAAAATAAAGCCAACCCTTTAAAAATAGATGTAGTGTACAGCGGTTTTTAGTTTTATAAAAATAAGTTTTCCAATTATATGCAAAAAAGCAGAGCCAAAAACGGTTCTGCTTTTTTTGTATAAAAGAATCCATAAAACTTTCTTTATTGAGTTGTTTTTACCTTCCAAAATGAGGTCACTTACAACTTGCTTATTCAAAAGCAAAAAGAAATGGTTGTTGTTTTTACCTTCCAAAATGAGGTCACTTACAACTCAACATCTTTTACCTGTGTCAATAAAATAGTTGTTTTTACCTTCCAAAATGAGGTCACTTACAACACCACTAACGGGAACGATATTATCGAAATGGTTGTTTTTACCTTCCAAAATGAGGTCACTTACAACGCAGTACATTGAGCAATACAAAGGAAAAGGTTGTTTTTACCTTCCAAAATGAGGTCACTTACAACAAATGGCGGTGGATTTATTTACAGAAAAATGTTGTTTTTACCTTCCAAAATGAGGTCACTTACAACTGGTGTAGAAAACCCATTTGGGCATGTATGTTGTTTTTACCTTCCAAAATGAGGTCACTTACAACGACTGTGGCTCAAAAAAGTCTTGTGATATAGTTGTTTTTACCTTCCAAAATGAGGTCACTTACAACTAACTTTCACAGCCGGCTCTTCCGGATTAGTTGTTTTTACCTTCCAAAATGAGGTCACTTACAACGAGATAGACTTACTCCCGCAGAGCAAATCGGTTGTTTTTACCTTCCAAAATGAGGTCACTTACAACTTTTTAAAAAATTCTTCTTACTGATCGTGAGTTGTTTTTACCTTCCAAAATGAGGTCACTTACAACGAGCTATAAAACAAACTGTAAATTACGACAGTTGTTTTTACCTTCCAAAATGAGGTCACTTACAACGACCTTAATCTATCAAGTCTATGTTTCCTGGTTGTTTTTACCTTCCAAAATGAGGTCACTAAGTTATATTGTTACTTAAAACCTTATAGTTTAGTTAGGATTTCGTCCGTTATGTTTTTATAGGCATCGGCTATTTGTAGCGCTATGTTATTGTCGGTTAAGTTTGGAACTATTCGTAATACGGTTTTTTTCTGCGGAAATTGGTTGTGAGCAAAACAGTTGCGTGTCATAGTAAGAAACCGTTTTTGATTTTTATTTATCAACCCCTTGTTTTCCAGCCATCTTACATAGGGTTTATACTGTATATTGCCGGTAATAGGCGTTCCTTCCTTATTGGTATACATCGCTTTTATGCCGGTTTCATCTTTTTCTATCAATTTTTGCTCCAAATTAAACACGTTGTCAAATACGTATTGTTTAGCGGTATTGTAAGCGCGCAGTTCATCGGTTACCCAATCAAGCGCTACTTCGTTGGACGCGTAGTATTCAAACAGCTCCGGCATACGGCGGTCAAAAATAAATTTTCGTAATACGGTATAATTCTTTTGTTTCCGGTCTGCTATAATGGTTTTTGTTATGGTGGGTTTGGTTCCCTCTTTTATAGATTCGCCGTTTTCGTCAAATGATAAATGGGCTGTTATGCTTTGCTGAATGCGTGTGGTATCATTTAATAGGTAACTGATGTTTTTGAGTTTTAGTGTGGCATTGTCCATCAGCATTTCAAGCATCAGTATAGATATTCGGTCTTCTTCTTGCAGTATACGTATATCTTTTTCGGTTTCCCCTATGGCACGTTTAAATACTTTTTCCACCTCTTTTTTATTTATATCGGGCAGCGCTCGGTGCGTCTTTCTTTCTTTTTTTCGTGCTTTGCTAAGTTTTTCAAAAGCGCTATTTAATGCCTTTTCATAATATTCTACAAAGGTAGATTTAGTATCCGGTGTAAAATTTATTTCTTCATCATACACTTTATATAATCGTTTAGAGTGATAAAAATTTTGCACATCATCCTCACGCGATTTCCACCACCAAAGTTTCAGCAGTTCGTTATATTTTAAATTTTCTTTGTATTTTACGTTTATTTTATCTAATTGTATTTTTATCAAAGTGCATATCTCGTCATCAAATATGTCTGTGGGTAGTGATATTGCTTTTGGACCATCTTTCGTTTTATCTTTACCCTTCGTTACATTATGAAACCAAACTTTTAAGTCCGTTTTTTGTTTTTCTTCCCATCGCCGAATGGTAAATGGTATCTCTGTTTTATTTTCAGGCATACGAACTATGGTTATGTCCTTGCCTGTTTTTTCGCTCTTTTCCGTAGTGTAAAACATTTCTCCCATCCACGATTTGTCTCGCAGAATTATTTTTGTTACTTTATATCCTTTTTTTCTGTCATACTTGAAAACTTCTTCTCGTATTGGTTTATTAACTTTTTCAGTTAAGTATAGTTCATAAAGTTGGCTTGTTTTGCTGATTTTTTGTAAATCTATTTTTTTCAGAAATGGGTGTCCGCCTTCTTCATTGAGTTTTAGTTCTTTGATTATTTGAATGAATAACGCTTTCTTTTCACTGTCAGCATATAAAGCGAGGCATTGCTGCATTTTATCATAATAGAAAGAAGTAATTTTATTCTTTCTCTCTTCATTTATTACCATATTTACGATGTCTGAGGCTAAGAAAGTAGCCATCTCACCCACCTTAGGTATTTTTCCTTTGCCTTCTTTTTTGAATTTTTCAAGCTGTTTTAAACGTTCCATGCCCTCGCGTTTCATTAGTTTGATATGGTCGGAAAAACTCCTTTTCTTTTTCACATCACCGATGTTTAACCAATAGTCTGTTATCCGCTCGGGAATGCGGTTATGGTTTAATCCTTCCGGTGCCAGAAGTTTATTTAATTGATTTTTTCGAGTATTTAATTCTTTAAGTTCTTCTGTTTGATACCCCTTTTTGTCTTTTAAACCAAAACTTTTCTTGTTAAATGTTTTCCAATCAGGAAGTTGGGATTTAATATTTTCAATAAAATCCCAAGTCATTATTTTGTTGTCATTTAACTGTATAAAGTCATCTATGAGTTCACCCGCTCTGCCTTTTTGCAGATATTCCATCAAAATAATTTTAGGTAGCTCATAAGCGCTTAAAAATGCTTTTGCCAGAGGTTGTTTTAAATTATAGGCGCCTTTCGAGTTGTTTTTATCTACTATTAAATGCGGAATATCCCGTTTATATCTTATGCCTATTTTATTGTATTTCAGAAAATAGGAGGGCGAAAACTGTGCAAAGCCTTCGGAATCTTTCCCACTGACAATTTCTCCTTTTATATCATTTTCATCATTAAAGTCTTTCAGATAACCAAATGCTTTCGCGTCTTCTATAATGGCGCGCTCAAAGGGCTCGTTGTTGAGCTGTTTATCGTATTTTTGCAATTCAAATTTCCCTAAGTGAATATGTAATTGCATATTGTTCAGCAGTTTCATTTCTTCTATAAAGCGAAGCGCGAAATAAGGAAATCGGTTGCTGTGCCGAACACGCTTTGTTAAGCTCTCCATATATTCTTCAAATTCCATCGTGTCAAGCAACTCTTCCTTGCCGCTATTTTTTAGTAAGTTATCTACACTTTTAATGTCTAACTCTGGGCGGAACTGTTTTCTGTCTTCCTCGCTTATGATTTCATAAAGCGTTTTTGGACAACGGTTTAATTCATTAACAATGTCTAAGATTAAGGATTGTTTGGGGTCTTCACTTACAAACTTATCGTGCGGTAGTTTAACACAAAAAGACATAAGCGTTTCACGCGTAGCTATGAATGAAGGATATTGTGTCCCTTTGAGTCCTTTCACTTTTCCTATAAACTGAAAAGCGTGCTCACGCTCTAAAAACATACAAATCAAGAAGACTAATCCTTCGGTGGTAATTTCACTGCCGTTGTTGCATACTTTTAATCTTTCTACCAAATTAAAATCTTCTTCTCGAAGTACATCTTTTAATCTGATTTTACTATATTCAATAGCTCGTTTAAAATTTACTTCTAAGAATGAAGCCAATTGTGGCGATATTTTAGTTTTTCGAATGGTGCCTTTTTCCGTAGAATAAAAGTGTGAATAATCATTTCTGAATTCTTGAATTTCACTAAAAACGCTTTTGAGCGTATCTGTCATTAATGCAAAATTTTTACCTTCCCACATCAAAAAATCATATTCTGTTTTTGGTAAACTTTCTGCATCAAATACTTTAATTATAGGCAAAAAACGCTTTGTCCGGCTGTGAATATGATTCCAATCCGCGTTTTTTAACGCTTTGTTACACAAAAAACTACTGGATATCCGCTCTTCGTTAGGAAGAATAGTAAAACCAAATCTTTTTGCTATATGGTTACTAATATTAAATATGTTCAAGCGAGCCATATTTAAATAGCCCCCAAAATACTGGGGGTCATCTTTTAATGTCCGTTCTCTGTTTTCATTCACTATAAGTTCTTTTTCCATAATATTTTATTTTTGAGAGTTAATATGCATATAAAAATACCAATACATTTTTGTTACCATACGCTTTCTGTACCAACGCGCTAACCAGGTAAATAACAAAATCACAATAACCAAAAATACAAAATACCCTATAAACTCATATAGCGAAATTGTATCAGCTGACCACCAATTGAAAAAACTCATTGCGAAACAAACCATTAATACTACAATAGAAATGCTCGTTGCAATAATAAGCTGGCGGAAGAAAAAATAAAAACCTTGAAAAGATTTCGGTATACTTAACTTTTCATTATAATCCAATTCATAATACATACGCTCGTAAAAATTACCGTGTAAATGGGACAGTTTTTCTTTTTCTTTTTTAGGCAGTAAAGTATAACTTTCAATGTCAGGAAATATCGGCTTACCGTACCATTCCGTGGCACGCTTATTAAGTTGTTTATTCATTGTATTATGGAGTTCGGTCATTTCCATATATAATTCACCGGTAGATTTGTAAACGCCAAAGAATTGTGGAAACCATTTTGTTTTGTTTACTAAAATAAATCCCATCATGTAAAGTATAGCCCCAAGAATAATGGAGAATAACACAATAATTTCCCAATTATCGGTAAAGTTATATTTAGGGAAAATACCAAATATCATTCGTATAGTATTTAACAGAAATATCAAAACTGCCCCGGGCAGAATAAGCCCAAGTAAGTCATAAATAGAAAATTTATCCATAGCAAATCATTTTAATTTTTCACAAATATAAGTATTTTTACACAATTGATTGTTTTTGAAAAAAAATAATTCTTGCTCATCTCTCTCATTTTCCATATCTTTGTGTATAAATATTTATACACATGCACTTCCACCAAACATTTCGATATTGCCCCCGCTGTGGTTCCGGTAGTTTCGCTATAAACAACGATAAATCCAAGCGTTGCGGCGAGTGCGGTTTTGTGTTTTACCTGAATCCTTCCGCGGCGTGCGCGGCGTTTATCCGAAATGATGATGGCGATTTGCTTGTATGCCGGCGCGCCAAAGAACCCGCCAAAGGCACACTGGACTTGCCCGGTGGTTTCACGGACTACCACGAAACCGTGGAACAAGCCGTGGCGCGGGAAGTAAAAGAAGAACTCGGCGGCGCAGTAACCGAAACCGCTTATCTTTTCTCGCTACCCAACGATTATGTGTACTCGGAAATGAACATTCCTACCATGGATATGTTTTTTGAGTGTAAATTGGCGGATTACAGTCATTTGACACCGGCCGATGATGTGGAAGAATGCTTTTTTTTACCCGTGAGGGAAATAAATCCGTCACTTTTCGGTTTAAATTCAATAAAAACAGCTGTAAAAAGATGGGTAGAAACAGTGGGGAAGGATAAGAAGGAAATATTAATGGCGTAGTAGGATTGTGAGTCTCAGGTTTCAGGTTTCAGGTTTCAGGTTTCAGGTTCCAAGTTTCAGGTTTCAGGTTCCGAGTTTCGAGCTTGTCTGCGGGCAAAAAAGGTTTTTTTAAGTCTGTTAATAAACGAGCGATGTCTCGATTGGGAGCGGCGGAATCTTTCCGCCGGTGATTTGATAAAAATAAATAGCAATCCCTCGATTGGGAGCGGCGGAATCTTTCCGCCGATGATTTGGTAAAAATAAATAGCAATCCCTCGATTGGGAACGGCGGAATCTTTCCGCCGATGATTTGGTAAAAATAAATAGCAATCCCTCGATTGGGAACGGCGGAATCTTTCCGCCGATTATTGGATTGAAAAGTAAATAACACGAAGTAAATAACGCGCAAAGCGTAAATAACACAAAGTAAATAATATGCAGAACATGGATCAGAAATCATACAATTCCAAAGAAAGAGAGCCGGAAATTGCAGCCAAGCAGCAACTTTTAGAGCAATTGGAAAATCACGTAAAATACCTGCGGGAAGTGAATAAAACCTTGGTAAAAATAGAGCGAGATATGCAGGAAATGGACGAGTATTATTACGGCGAATGGCTCAATGATTATAATAATTTTAATACTGAAAATTCGTACAATGTCTTATCCCAAGATCATATTTACGACGCTTTGCAAGAAATTTATATCGAAAAAATAAAAATATTAAAAAAGATAGCTAATAAACTGAAATAAATATTTACAAGAAATCTGTTACAAGCCTGCCTGACGGCAAGGCAGGTTACAAGTCTGATTATACGACACTTAATCTCTGAAAATATTAATATAATATCTTTACAATATTTAGTTCCAAGTTTTAAGACTGTCTCTCGCTGTGGCAGATTTGATTTTTTCTCAGATAAAATATAAAAAATAGAAATAAAAGAATTTACGAAGCCTCGTTAGAAGTAATTGAAATAATGTTTTAACAGGAAAATAGTATTTTTGCATTGAATATAATGAAAAATAAGGTTTTCTAATAAGAAAAAACATTTACTGAAAAACAAAACTCTCCTTTGGGAGATTCTTTGGGGCTCTATAAAAGAACTTTCCCTATGCTAAAAAAACGCACTTTCGCACTGCTTTTATGTGCTGTTTCTCTCACTATTTCCTTTGCGCAGCACACCATGGTATTTACCCATCCCGATAAACTTTTCCATCAGGGAAAAGAGCTGTATGAACTGCGGAAATACGCCGCTTCCTACCGCTATTTTGAGGAATATATCAAGCAAACGAAGCCCACTGATGCAGGTATGCGTTTACAAGCGGCGTATTATTTAGCCGCCAACGCTTATGAATTGCGACAGACCGATGCCCAAAAGCAACTGGAAATCCATTTGGAAACGTATCCGCATACGCCGTATTATGATCGTGCGCACTATATGCTCGGTATTTTGGATTACGAGCGGAAACGGTACGCGCAAGCCATCACACATTTTCGGTTGGTGGACGATACCCATTTAAACGACAAAGAGCAGGTGGATTATCTTTTTGCCCGCGGTTACGCCAATTTGGAAACAGGCAATTACACCAAAGCCTTGGAAATTTTCAAAACCCTCAAAGCGATGAACACCGCCAATCGTCCCAAAGCCCTTTATTATACGGGTTACACGCAATACAAGTTGGGAAATTATGACGCCGCTTTGCCGGATTTACTCGCCATAGAAAGTCATCCGGCGTTTGCTGATGCCGCTCCGTATTATATTACGCAGATTTATTTCGCTCAAAAAAACTACTCGGAAGTGGACAAACGCGCCGACGCGCTGCTTAAAAAATATCCCAATAATCCGAATAATGCCGAACTTTACCGCATAGCCGGCGAACGGGCTTTTGCCGCCGGAAATTATGCCAAAGCCGTCAGCCACTTGAAAAATTATGAAAAAATGGTGCCTAAAGTGATGCGGAACGATATGTATTATCTGGGCGTGGCATTGCTCAAAATCAGCAAACCCGAAGAAGCCCTTAAATACTTGGCTGACGTTACTTCCGAAAAGGATGAACTGACTGAAAGCGCCTATTTGCAACTCGGAAACGCTTATGTAAAACTGGGAAATAAAACCAATGCGCGATTGGTATATGAGTCCGCCCTACGCACCAAATTTAACCCACAAGTGCGTGAAGAAGCGCTGTTCAACTACGCCTTGACCACGTATGAAACGAACACCGCTTTTGGAGAGTCAGTGCGGGCGTTTGAGCAGTTTCTCAACGAGTTTCCTAATTCAAAATACACGGAGAGAGCTTATGATTACCTGGCGGAAGTATATCTCACTTCTAATAATTACATAGCTGCCTATCAGTCCATTTCACAAATAAAAAATCCTACGCCAAAATTACGCGATGCTAAACAATACATTGAATATCAGTTGGGTACAAATGCTTTTGCCGATGCTAATTACAGCCGCGCCCGTTATTATTTCAGTAACGCGCTGCAAACTTCGCCGCAAGGAAAATATTTGGCGGACGTGTATTATTGGCGTGCCGAAAGCAATTACCGCATAGAAGAATACGGCGCTGCCGAGTTGGACCTTACCCGTTACTTTTCACAACCCAATGTGGCTGACAATGTAAATCACACACAGGCTTTGTACTCAATGGGCTATGTGAAATTTAACCAAAAAAAATACGATGACGCGTTGAACTGGTTTTTAAGATACCTCGCCGCCGAAAAAAATAAAAAATCTACCACCTATGCGGACGCGCTGAACCGCATTGGCGACGGCTATTTTAATCAACGTAACTTCACGCAAGCCGCGCAGTATTACGATAAAGCTACGGAAACTTCCCCCGGCGCGGGCGATTACGGCTTGTTCCAATCCGCTTATACCGCCGGTTTGCAGAAAAATTATCAATCTAAAATTGATAAACTAAATAAATTATTACAAAAATACCCCCGGTCAAGTTATAACGATGATGCCATCTATGAAATGGCTCGCGCTTACCTGATGATGCAAAACGATGAAAAAGCGGTAGAAATGTACCACAAACTTACTGCAAATTATCCGAACAGCACATTGGCACCCAAAGCCATGCTGGAAGCGGGAATGGTATATTTTAACAATGATTTGAACGATAAAGCCGCCAATGAATTTAAGAGTGTAATAGCCGCTTATCCCGCCAGTGAAGAAGCAGGCACGGCGTTAGAAAGTCTTGAAGCCATTTACGTGGAAAAGGGTGATGCCGAAGGCTACATCGCATACGTAAAATCACTTGGAATGACAATGAACAAAGCCTCTGTATCCCGTCAGGATTCAGTAACATTCGCCGTAGCGGAAAAACAGTATATGCAAGAGGCTTTTGATCGCGCTATTCCCAACTTAAACGCGTATATCAATAAGTTTTGTCCCAACGGAAAATTCTGTGCCACCGCGCAATACTATTTGGCGGACAGCTATTATCGGCTGAATGACAAGGAAAACGCGTTGGCAGCATACAACGTCATTTTGAATACCTCAGGCAGTCCACACATGGAAAAATCAGCGTTGCGAGCGGCTGAAATAGCTTTCGACCGGAAAAATTACGCTGCCGCGATGAGTTATTTCAAAAAATTGGAAACACATGCGCAAACTGCTGAAAATAAGAACATAGCGCGTCTGGGCGTATTGCGTACCGGCTATTTTCTGAATAACGACGCGGAAACCATCGTTATTGCCGGCGAAATTTTGGCTGACGGAAAATCCACCGAAGCCATGCGTACCGAAGCCTTGCTCAACCGTGCCAAAGCCTATAACCGTCAAAGCAAACTTACCGACGCGCTAAAAGACCTGAAACAAATCCGCATTGACACCCGCACCGTTATTGGTGCGGAAGCGAAGTTCCTCACAGGGGAAACACTCTATAAGATGAATAAGCTGAATGAAGCAGAAGCGGAAGTGTTGGATTTTGGAAAGAAGAACACACCGCATCAATACTGGTTGGCACGCGCTTTCATTGTGCTGGCAGACGTTCATATACAAAAAGGCGATGATTTTCAGGCAAAGCAATATTTGCTGAGTCTCCAAAAAAATTATACCGCAAAAGACGATGTTCAAGAAATGATTAACACTCGTCTAAACGCTATTTCCGCTCGTGAGAAATCGAAATTGGCGGATTGAATTTGGCTAAATGTTTAATTGTTAAATAGTTAATTGGTTGATTAACACATTAGCATATTGGCATATTAGCACATTGGCACATTAACACATTGGCACATTAACATATTTTGAAATTATGAAATCTAAAATAGCAATCATTATCTTTCTCACATTATCATTCCCTTGTTTTGTTTCTGCTCAAAAACCGCAAAAGCCCGCAGCGCAAAAGCCGACTGCAAAAAAAGATACCACGGTAGTTCGGAGCGTAACGGTAGAGCGTGATTTTCAGCCCATTATTCAGGACGCGGGTAAAATTCTTATCAGCCCGCGCGAAACGCAGGCGCAAGTGGAAAAAGTAACTCCGGTATATGCCGATTTTACTACTCCGCTTAAAATAAACTATACCATTTTCGCGCTGGATCCACAGCAATTAGTACATCAACCTACTCCTGTGAAAAAAGGTTTTTTCCGTGTAGGCGCGGGCTATCCGCTAAGCACGCTTGGTGACTTTATGTATCCGATTATAAATAATGAAAACAACCGTTTGGATGTAGCTTTACATCATTTGGGAGCGTTTGATGATAAAACACACAGCAAATCGTCCGCTTCGTTGCAATTCGACCATTTGTTCGATAATTTCGGTATTTTCTTGGGTGTTAATGGTTCGCACGATTATTTTAATTATTACGGTCGGTATTTTGGCACGGAAAATCCGTTTATTCTGTCTGATGCCGCTTCCAAATACAAAGACGCGATGTATCAAACGTCCAATTATCCGGCAATATCTCTTTACGGATTATCCGGTTTACCCCTGAATGAAACACACTGGCGAGTGAAAGCCCATGCAGGAGCGAAATCTTTGCCGCAATCTGAAAGTGTAAAGTATTTGGTGGATTTGCAGTATGGTATTTTTCAGTCCATTAACGTTCCTATGCGTGAGAATCATTTGGCGCTGACGGGCGCTTTTGAAGTTCCTTTTGAAAAAAATAAATTGGGAATGAATGTGGAAATCAATAATTTACAATATGATGTGAAAGACAAACCGTCGTTCAACTTTCCGGACACATACACGGTAATGAAGTTTAATCCTTATTATAAGATTATAGGCGAGTCCGGTTTCTTGAAGTTGGGAGTAAAAACGGGGATTTCACCCAATCACGGAAAAGTTTTTACGCCCTCGCCCGATGTGGAAGCGCAGTGGAACGCCGTGAAAGAGAGCATAGCGCTTTATGCAGGTGCTACCGGCGATTTGAAAATAAATACGTTAAGTTCAATGTATGATGAAAACAGGTATCTTTCAGCACCCTTGCGAGTGGAAGATACTTACACTCCGTTGGACGCGTTCGCGGGAATTAAGTTCAAGCCGACGTACAACTTCCTGATTGACTTGTTCGGAAATTATAAAATCATCAATAATCAATACTTTTTTGTAAACAGAGCATATACGTACACAGGCGTTGGCGGCGTTAATCTGCCAAATAACCTGCAAACCGTTTACCAAAACCGCTTTGATACAGTACATTCACGGGCGGCACAGTCCACTGTGGGTTTACGCGCGGATTATAACTACCAAAACCGCGTAAATGTCTATTTGAAAGCGGCTTACCATTCGTGGAAGTTGGATGACAAAACCCAGGAGCATGCTTGGCAAATGCCTGCTTGGGATGTAGATTTTGGCGCCAATGTAAAAGTGATAAATGATGTGGATTTATCCGCACAATTCTTCTATCAGGACGGTAGATATGCGAAATTGGGGAACAGAGCGGTAAAAATGACGCCTACCATCGACTTAAATTTGGGAGCGTCTTACACGTACAATAATTGGATGTCGTTTTTTGTGAAAGGAAATAATTTGTTGAATAAGAAATACGATATTCAGTACGGTTATGAAGTGTATGGCATCAATGTGATGGCCGGTGTGGCGCTCTCGTTTTAGAAGAAAAAGTCAATTTATATTTCTATCAATTTAGTTGTATGAATTTTTTCTATTTCCCGCTTCCGATTACTTATCGGAAGCGGGAAATTTGTTGAAAAGGAAGGGTATAGTTCTATGCAAAGCAGAAGAAGAGGAGGAGATTTGTTTTTCTACTTCTTCCTAATCTTTACCGGAAATTTAAGATTAAATCCTGTTATGTTGGATACTTTGGTGGCATCGGAAGTAGCCCGAAAAGCATATGTGAGTGTTTCTTTCTCTTTGAGGGTAGTAAACTTTACCGGAAAAACGATTCCATAAACATTATCTATCAAGTACATTTTTCCCGCTTTAAAATCAGAAGAACTTAGAAAATACTTTTTTACAGAGTCCGGCACTATAAGTTCCGCTGCTGTTAGATCATTGGGTGTAATAACAAGTTCTTTCAGTTTATTACCGAATGTGTTTACTTGCATTAAAAAGCTGATAGTATCGCCTACGTGTAATGAGTCAAATACATAAGCCGATTTATCTTCAGCCGCTTTAAACTTAATAACACTATCCTTTTTAATACCTTTGAATCTCAGTATTGGTTGTTCATATATACTAATCTGCGGTATAGAATCACTATATCCGTCTACTTTACAAGAGGTGAAATTTACCCCGACTATTCCCATTAGTAAGAAAAATAAAAAATTCTTTTTCATAATTTATTGTATTTGAATGAGTTAATAATTTTCAGAACAACAAAATTCAAGCCACACATTGTTAAAAATAAATTTCCTGACTTGTCAAAATCAAAAAAAGAGAATCAAATGAATATTGAATCTCTTTTTTAGATAGTGTAGTCGGGATGACAAGACTCGAACCTGCGACCTCTACGTCCCGAACGTAGCGCGCTACCAACTGCGCCACATCCCGCTTTGTTTTACGGGTGCAAAATTAATTCATTTTATCGAAAAAAAGGATATAAAAACGGTAAAATTTTATTTTTCATAACTAAAAAAATCTAAATATCAGAAAATCAACGTTCTAAAAATACTTTTTTACTCTTTGAATAACTTAAAATGTTTTGTTGATTTTTCTTACCTTTGCAAAGAAATAAAAATACCGGAATAAAATGACTGAAAGCAACATAGAAAACAAAATAGGGGAATATCTAAAACAAAATAACTTTGAAAAATTTCAATTAAAAGCCGTGCTTTTTGATATGGACGGTGTGCTTTTTGACTCCATGAAGCTGCATGCCGAAGCTTGGGTAAGGGCGATGATAGAATCGGAATTGCCTTTTACTCACCACCAAGCCTATATGAATGAAGGTAGAACGGGCACCGCTACCATTAACAGCGTGTTTGTGGACATCCATGGACGCGAAGCCGATGAAAAAGAGAAAGAAAGCATCTATGCGCTGAAATCCAGATACTTTGATGAACTGGGCGAAGTGGAAGTGATGCCGTACGCTTTGGAATTACTGAAAAAGCTCAAAGAAAAAGGATTAAAAATTATTGTAGTTACCGGCTCGGCACAACCCACGTTATTGGAAAACTTAACCGTGCATTTTCCCGGGATATTCACCAAAAACGATGTTATTTCCGCTTTCGATGTTACGCACGGAAAGCCACACCCGGAACCGTACTTGAAAGGACTAAAAAAAGCGGACGTAAATCCTTGGGAAGCCGTAGTGATAGAAAACGCGCCCATGGGCGTACGGGCTGCATCATCGGCTCAAATTTTCACCATCGGCGTAAATACTGGTCCGCTTGATGCAAATTCACTAACTGAAAACGGCGCAAACATCGTACTTTCAGGGATGCAAGAATTGTATGAAAAATGGGATAAGCTATTTTAAATACTGCTAAATTTGCTTCTGAAACAGTGTGATTCTATTTTGTTTCTCCTCAAAATTCACATAAATGAAATAATTATGAATTAACTTTGCACATGTTTTTCCATATTTGAATAAATTTACCGTATTGAAAAAGGTTAAATTTAAACATTATAAATTATTAGTAATTAATCACTTAAAAGCACTTTACAAATTTATTTATGAAACGTTTTTTACTTATTTCATCGTTATTTTTTATCAATATTATCACTATTTTTGCTGCTGATTTAGACTCTTTACAAAAATTTTCTCCAAAAATTGAAGGTACTATCCGTGCCAAGTACGAGTATAACACCAGCCTGGGCGCAAGCCGTTTTCAGGTGCGAAACGCGCGTTTTAGCGTAAACGGCAATTTTAGTCCGCTGGTCTCTTACAAAGCCGAAATAGATCTTTCAGACGAAGGTGAGACTAAAATGCTGGACGCTTACCTGCGTATGAAACCCATAAATTGGTTTACATTTACGCTCGGACAGCAAAAAATACCTTTCAGCACCGACAATCTGCGGGCGCCACACTTGCTTTATTTTGCCAATCGTTCTTTTATAGGCAAGCAACTTACCGGATTACGGGATGTGGGTGCCACATTTATGTTTTCAAACAAAAATACCGTTCCGTTAGATTTTTCGGTGGGTGTATATAATGGAGACGGGCTTTACAAACAGCAAAATTGGAAAAAAGACAATATGAGCTATGCCGCTCGCTTGGAGATTTTTCCCATAAAGAACATTGAAATCAGCCTAAATCTTCATTCCAGCAAACCCGAAAACATCCGTATGAACTTGTTTGATGCTGGACTTTATTTTAATTACGCCGATTTTCATCTGGAAACGGAATACTTTTACAAAACGTACCAAAATAACGCGTTCCATCCCACGAAAGGATTCTTTGTGTTTGGCGCGTATGATATTTGGACCAATAAAAAATACCTGCAAAAAATCACGCCGCTTGCCCGCTTTGACACCATGACCGATAATAACAAAGGCTACGCGGATAAAAACGGAAACTACGCGGTGAGCGATGTAGCGCGTTCCCGGTTTACAGGGGGTGTTACACTAAGCCTGAACAAACCGTTTTTAAACGATATTCGGTTAAATTATGAGAAATACTTCAAGTTTGATAATGAAGACAAACTTGTGGTGGAATTTGTGGTAAGATTTTAGTATCTAAAAATAATCCATGCAAATAATCCATTACCCCGCCAAAGACCAATGGGCAGAGCTCATGAAACGCCCGACATTTGATGACACGACGCTTTTAGCTAACGTTCAAAAAATTTTAGATGATGTAAAATCAAATGGCGACGATGCTCTGCGAAAATATGCCAAAGCCTTTGATAAAGCGGAAATCGCATCCATAGAAGTTTCAAAGGAAGAAAGAGATGACGCGGCAAAGTTCTTGCCTGCGCCGCTCAAAGAAGCCATAGAAATGGCGCGCCGCAATATTTGGAAGTTTCACAACGAGCAAGTATTTGAAAGCAAAGATATTCAAACTTCGCCTGGCGTGTATTGTTGGCAAAAAGCCGTTCCCATAGAAAAGGTGGGGCTGTATATTCCCGGCGGCAGCGCGCCGCTATTTTCTACCGTGCTGATGCTGGCTATTCCCGCACAAATTGCCGAATGCAAGGAAATTATCCTCTGCACGCCGCCGAACGCGGAAGGAAAAATACACCCCGCCATACTTCACGCCGCCAACGTAGCCGGCGTTCACCGCGTTTTCAAAGCAGGGGGCGCGCAAGCCATCGGCGCTATGGCATACGGCACAGAAACTGTCCCGAAGGTGTATAAAATCTTCGGACCCGGCAATCAATACGTCACTTCCGCCAAGCAACTGGTTTCTTTGCAGGACGTAGCCATTGATATGCCCGCCGGACCGTCGGAAGTGATGATTATTGCCGATGAAACCGCCAACGCCGCTTACGTAGCCGCGGATATGCTTTCGCAAGCGGAACATGGCGCTGATAGTCAGGCGGTTTTGCTTACGGTAGACGAAACATTGATAGAGTTAGTGGCGGAGCAAATTGAGCTGCAAATAGAAAATTTACCTCGAAGAGAAATCGCCCGGGAAGCCTTGGAAAAAAGCAAGATTATTCTTTTTAAGCAGCTGGAACAAGCCGTGGCTTTTTCTAACGAGTACGCGCCGGAACATCTGATTATTTCCACCCGCTATTATTCGGGCGTGGCGGAGTATATTACCAACGCGGGTTCCGTATTTCTGGGAAATTACGCGCCGGAAAGCGCCGGCGACTACGCTTCGGGAACCAATCATACGCTGCCTACACATGGTTATGCCAAAGCGTACAGCGGTGTAAATTTAGATAGTTTTATGCGTAAAATTACGTTTCAGCAACTTACACCCGAAGGACTGACCAATATAAGCAACGCAGTTATCCTGATGGCTGAAAATGAAGGACTTCAAGCGCACGCCAATGCCGTAAAAGTGAGATTGGAAAGGGAATAACTCCTAAATTTTTTGAAGAGGACTTTATGGGTTTATTATGAGTTTCTAAAACGAACTGCAGGGAAATTTGAATAAATTATTTTGAAAAAATGAATAATAAAAATAATGTAAAAGCAGCCATAGATAATAAATTAAAGTTCCAAGAACACCACTTTCAGGCTTCCGAAGAATTAGAAGGGGTGCAAGCCCTTCTCCGCAAAAACATCGCCTCGCTTCTACCTTACTCTTGCGCTCGCGACGAGTTCAAGGGCGAAGCATCGGTGTATTTGGACGCCAATGAGAATCCGTATAACGCGCCCTACAACCGCTATCCCGATCCGTTGCAATGGAGTGTAAAAGAGCGAATAGGGCAAATAAAAAATGTTCATCCTGCCAATATTTTTCTCGGAAACGGCAGCGATGAAGCCATTGATTTGGTGTACAGAGCATTTTGTGAGCCTCGTGAGGACAACGTTGTTGCCATCGAACCCACCTACGGAATGTATAAAGTGTGCGCGGACATCAATGATGTGGAATACCGAAGAGTATTATTAAACGCTGATTTTCAATTTAATGCCGAAGAATTATTGGCTAACACGGATGAAAACACCAAAGTTATTTGGCTTTGTTCGCCCAATAATCCCACCGGGAATAGCCTAAATCACAATGAAATCATCAAAACGGTAGAAAAATTCCACGGCATTGTGGTGCTGGACGAGGCGTATATTGATTTCTCATCACACGTCGGTCTTTTATCGGAACTGACACAATATCCGAACTTGATTATTCTTCAAACTTTTTCCAAAGCATGGGGAAATGCCGCCATAAGACTTGGTATGACGTTTGCATCCGAGGAAATCATTGCTGTTTTCAACAAAGTAAAATATCCGTACAATGTCAACATATTGACCCAAAAACATATTTTCCAAACATTAAAAAATGAAGAAAAGATAAAGGGATGGGTAAAAATATTGCTCGCTGAACGTGAAAAACTGATAAAAAGCTTGTCGGAATTATCATTGGTAGAAAAAATCTATCCTACGGATTCTAATTTTGTGTTGGTTAAAGTAATAGATGCGCATAAGACTTATAATACTTTGGTAAACAGCGGAATAATTGTACGAAATCGGAGTAATGTATCGTTATGTAGCGGTTGTTTGCGCATCACGGTAGGCACACCGGAAGAAAACCGGATATTGATAGAAGAACTTTGTAATATGGGGGAATAGTTTTTAAGATTATCATAAATTTTTTTTGTGTGAGTAAAAAAAATTAGCTTTTACATTAAAGATATAAGCTCGCATTGAAACTTAATTTGTTGTTACTCACAAATAAAAACGTCCTTTCTTTTCTTATTTATCCTTTGCCTATTTTTAAAGACCGAATGGAGGATATATTAAAATCTATGACACCGTTATTTTTATGAAAATACGCTGTTATTTTAAAGATTTTTTATCACTTTTCCCTCATTTTTATTAACATACTCTTTCCAACTTTTATATTCCGCTTGCTGCGCGGGTTTTCCTAATTGCAAGAAATGGCAGTAAGCCGCCGCTAATCCATCGGTGGCATCTAACTGCGGCAACATTTTATCAGCAGGTATTTTCAAATAACGCCGCAGCATATCGGCGACTTGTTCTTTGGCGGCACGCCCGTTGCCTGTAATTGCCATTTTTATTTTCAATGGCGCATATTCAGCTATCTCAATATTGCGGTATAGCGCGGCAGACATTGCCACTCCTTGCGCCCGACCAAGTTTAAGCATGGACTGTACATTTTTACCGTAAAAAGGGGCTTCGATGGCTAAGCACGTAGGCTGAAACTCATCAATCAACGAAAGGGTACGTGCGAATATTCGTTGTAATTTTACGTAATGGTCTTCGTACTTCTTCAATTCCAGCACTCCCATAGCCAACATTTCGGCATAATTTCCCTTTACCCGAAGCACCCCGTAACCCATTACCGTAGTTCCCGGGTCAATTCCTAATATAATTTGTTCCTGTATCATTCCACTATTTCTAAAACGGTGGAAAATGTAAGTACATCCGTACCAAAATGCTCTTTTATTTCATTCTGAAATTGTTCGGCGTAGAGTTCATTCCAGACTCCCAACGTATTCATATCTTCCACTTTAAATTGTACCGAAAAAGACTCTCCATTCGCGTTGTCTGAATAAAGGACTTTGGCTATTTGAGCAGATGAAAACTTTCCGGATTTTAGCATAAAAGGAATGTGGATATTTTTTATCCAATCCATCCACAACGAAATCTTTTGACTATCAACCAAATATGTAGTGTTAAAAATCAGCATATTTTTTTGTTTTAATATTTACAAAAATAGCTATTTTTTCCGATAAAATAATTATCTTTGCACACACAAAAATGGGGGTTTAGCTCATCTGGCTAGAGCGCGACACTGGCAGTGTCGAGGTGACCGGTTCGAGTCCGGTAATCTCCACCAATAAAAAAGTAATGGTGCCAAAAATAGTTGGTAAAGTTTTCAAATAATAGTATTACTTTTGACTTGAAGTTTAAGAGGAAACAAGCTCTGCAGAGGTGCAACTTGCCAGCAATAAAACTTCGGTTTATACGTTAAAAGCGGAGGGTTACACTCTCCGTTTTTCTTTTACCGGTAATCCTTTATGGCTAAAAAAACCTATTTTCGTTATTTTTAAAATATAGATACCACTTAATATAGCTTCGGAAGTGTGACTTTGAAAGTCCTCTGTGCAAAGAGATATTTTGTTTCAGGTGTCCAAAGAACGACTCCAACCCATTAGTTGTTTTGGCTATATTTGGATTATCTAGATAATGAAACATATCAGGCAAAGTTCTTTTAATGTGGATAAAGGCTTTCCTTACACTTTTATGTGTATACCAGTAGCGCACTGTTTCCTCCTTGTAGCTTTTGTGATTGACGAAATCCCGATAACAATCATACCATTGTAACAGTTCTACTACCCAATAACCCCATGCATTTGGATTGTCTATCCGATGCAGTCGTCGAATAATCTCACGTAATTCTATACCTGCCTGACTTTGTGGGTTCTTGGACAACCATATTAAAGTTTACCTCTGAATGTGAGCTAGACATCTCTGGATTATAGTATTGGGAGAAACTTTACGAACTGCCTTTATAATGTTGCTTAAACCATCACAAGTAACACTTTGAATGCAAATACCGAAGGAAAGAATGTTTTGTAAGTCTTCCTCTAATTCCTCAAGCCATTCTCCATCGCTTAGTCGATAAAAAAGTGTTGTCTTTACGTTGCTCTCACGGTAAAGTACCAAGCAGATTTTGTATGTAAAATAGGTTCCGTCAATTAGCAGGTTTACTCTTTCTTTATGGGATATATGCCAAGTGGGATAGGTAGAAAGATACTCTGAAAAATAACGTTTTAAACTACGGACACTATAGCCGCTTTGTGAGGATAACTGTTCCAAAGTTTGTTTTCCTTCTATCCAACGACCAAACCAGATAAAACGATTTCTTTTACTTTGAGTCGGTGAGTTACCAGTTGATAATATCCCACAATTCTTACATTTGTAACGTTGTTTACCTTGCTGCTTTCCCCATTGTATAACATACAAGCTTTTACACCCCCAGCATCTGATTTTTCGGCTTAATAGTCAAAAGTGATGCTTTAATGTAGTTGAAAGGTAGATAAAT